>Ga0065712_10000249_pt1 | contig 50462 bp, 43 predicted proteins | sample MisRhiReplicate1_FD_59099 | JGI IMG/M metagenome (GOLD analysis project Ga0065712, IMG submission 59099) | Miscanthus rhizosphere microbial communities from Kellogg Biological Station, MSU, sample Rhizosphere Soil Replicate 1: eDNA_1 v3... | ecosystem: Host-associated > Plants > Roots >...
CACAGTGGCAGCGACGGTCTCGGCGCCGCTCACGATTGAAGGGCGAATTCTGGGCACGGTGGCCTACATGTCGCCGGAGCAGGCGCAAGGGAAGGCCGTCGATGCGCGCTCGGATGTTTTTTCCCTGGGCATCCTGCTGTTCGAGATGGCCACGGGCGAAAGGCCGTTCAAGGGCGACACGAACGTATCAGTACTGTCTGCCATCCTGAAGGACACGCCCGCTTCCGTCACCGATCTGCGCCAGGATCTCCCGCGCGACGTCGGTCGGATTCTGCGGCGCTGCCTCGCGAAGGATCCCGAGGACCGGTATCAGACCGCCAAAGACCTCAGAAACGATCTGCGATCGCTCAAGGGGGATCTCGATACCGACACGGCAGAACGCGTCCAGACGTCCAGCCGCGTCAGCCAGACCGCCGCGCTGCCAGCGCCAGCGCCGCGCACGTGGTCCGCGGCGCTGTTCGCGGTGGCAGCCGTGGCCGTTCTGGCTGTCGCGGGAGGGTGGTGGTACGTCCGTCGCTCGGCACCCGGTGCGCCCTCGGCCTTCGCAAACATCATTGTGCGCCGCCTCACGAACTCAGGAGCCGCGAGCCTCGCCGCCATTTCCCCAGATGGCCGATACGTCGTGCACGTCGACGGCAGTTCCGACAAGCCCGGCCTGTGGATGCGACAGGTGTCCACGGCCAGCAGCGTGCAGATTGTGCCGCCGATGGCAGGCGACTACCTCGGGCTCGCGTTTTCGCCGGACGGCGAGGCCGTGATGTACGTGTTCAACCCCAAGAACGCCGAAACCGGGTCGTTGTTTCAGATCCCACTGCTGGGCGGTCCGCCACGCAAGTTGGTGGAGAACATCAACACAGCGCCCGCCTTCTCACCAGATGGCACACGCATGGCATTCGTTCGCGGCATGGCGAACGGCGAGCAAGTCATCGTTCTGGCCAACGCGGACGGCACCGGCGAACGCCGCCTGGCATCGCGTGTAGAGCCTGACCCGTACGCCTACACGCGCATGGCATGGTCTCCGGACGGGTCCGAGATCGCCGCCTTCGCCGGAGAGATGCCGGCGCAGAGAACCCGGATCGTGCTGGTGAATGTCGAGACCGGGAAGGAACGCGCGTTCAGCGAATGGACGTTCGATGTTCCGGGCCAGCTCACCTGGCTTGCCGACGCCAGCGTTCTCGTTTTCGATGCGTCCGATCCGGGCGGCGGACGTTTCGGTGGAACCGGCCAGCTCTGGTCGATCTCGTATCCGGGCGGCACGCTGCGCCGGCTCACCAACGAAGGCGCGAGCTATTCGAGCCTTGCCGCAACCGCCGCCGGGCGGACGATGGTCGCCGTGAGGAACGAGATGCGCGCCCACCTCTGGGTGGCGCCTGAGGGCAACAGCGCGCACGCCCGTCCGATCACGGGCGTCGACAACGGGCGCGAGGGCGCTGTCGGCATCGACTGGACGCCAGACGGACGCGTCGTGTACAGCGCGACCACGCAGGGAAGCTTCGACATCTGGATCGCGAACAGCGATGGAAGCCCGCCGAGACAACTGACGAGCGATCCGGGTTCCGAGGCTCAGCCGCAGGTGCTGCCCGATGGCAAGGGAATCATCTTCATATCCCGACGGCTGGGCATCCCGCAGTTCGACATCCGGGCCATGGACCTCGATGGCAGCAACCAACGACAGATCATGACGGGTGGAGGTATTTTGCCTGGCTACCTCCAGGCCATCGGCGATCACGTCTATTTCAGAGCCTGGAACGGGCGACGAGTGGCAAATTACCGGGTGCCGCTCGGCGGCGGTCCGCGCGAACCGCTGTTTCCCGATTCGACTCGGCGGCAGCCGCCGGGGTTCGGATTGAGCCAGGTCGCTCCGGACGAACGCTCGGCCGTCGGTTTCTACACGGATCCCCTGAGTTCCGGCCTGGCTGTCGTGCCCCTCGATGGATCGGGGCCGGTCCGCAAGTTTCCATCCAACCTCGCGCGGGGCTGGGGCTTCGGTGCCACCTGGGCGCCGGGCGGAAGGGCGATCGAAGACCTGGTTTACCGGGATGGAGCCAGCAACCTCTGGCGCTTTCCTCTCGACGGCTCCGCGCCGAGACCTGTGACGACGTTTACGTCTGAGGAGATCCTGAACTACCGGTGGTCACGAGACGGAAAAACGCTCGCGATGTCGCGCGGAACGCTGACTGCGGATGTAGTATTAATCACGAGCGAAGACCCTGATCGCAAGAGCGCCGGCAACCGCTGAGCTGGCGCTCAGCACCACACAATCGCATCACCCCTGCATCAGGCGCGATTGCGCGTGTCGTCGGACTGGTGGTATTGGCGATCGCCATTGCCTCCGCGGATGGCAGTGCAAAGGAGAGACAGTGCGCCTGGTTCTCACGGCTGCGGCTCTCTCGGCGCTCCTGCTGTCGCAACGGGCGACCGCTCAGGAGCAGCGGGGTGCGATTGAAGGCACGGTGCAGGATGCGCAGCACGCGGTGCTGTCCGGCGCCACGATCGAGGCGTTGAACCTCGCGCAAGGCTCGGCGGTCTCGACCAACACGGACGTAACCGGCACGTTCCGCTTCCCCGCGCTCGCTCCGGGTTATTACGACGTCACAGCGTCCGTGCCCGGGTTCACTGCCGTCAAATTCGAGCGTGTGGAAGTCCTGCTCGGACAGATCAAGCGGCTCTCGTTCGTGCTCGAGATTGCAGCGGTCGCCGAAACGGTCCGCGTGTCGGCGTCGTCACCGCTCGTGGACGTTCGACAGAGCGCTCGAGGGTTCAGCATCCGGCAGGACACGATCGACTTGATGCCGAAAGGTCGCGACTTCACCAGCCTCGTGACGCAGGCACCAAGCGCCAACTTCGAGCCCAAGCTCGGGGGGATCTCCATCGATGGGTCGAGCGCGTCCGAGAACCGGTTCATCATTGACGGCGTCGAGACGACCGACCTGGTCAACGGGTTGTCGGGGAAGAGACTCCTGCCGGAGTTCGTCGACGAGATCCAGTTGAAGACCAGCGGGTACACCGCCGAGTACGGCGGCTCCACCGGTGGCGTGATCAACGTGGTCACGCGTAGCGGCGCCAACGAGTGGCACGGCGACGCCCGCCTCAGTTTCCAGGGCGACGCGCTCGAGGGTGGACCACGACGCACCCTGCGAAAGGTGCCCGCCGACTCCAGCCGCGCCGAATACATCACCTACCCCGAGGACAGCTACACCCGGGCGGAGCCCGGCTTCGCGATTGGTGGCCCGATCAAGCGCGATCGCGCCTGGCTGTTTGCCGCCTACCAGCCGGCCCTCACGCACACGGCACGGACGGTCACCTTCACGTTCGACAAGTCCACCGCGACCAAGTCGTCGGACGTGACGGAGCACTACTTCAGCGCGAACCAGACCGCGCAGTTGAGCGACGGGCTCCGCACGCGCGTGGCCTTCAACTGGAGCCCGTCACGGCAGGACGGATTCCTGCCGGCGCTCGACGGCTCCACGTACCCGAAGGGCAACTTCGATGTCATCGACAAGCGGCAGAACTACACGCTCTCGGGCAGCGCCGACTGGGTGGCCACGCCGAAGCTGTACGTCGGCGCCCGTGCCGGGTACTATCTCACCAACCACACGAACGCCAATGTCACGGAGGCGCCGCTCTATGTGTTCCAGAGCGACAACCATGACTTCCTCGATGTGCCGCCCGACCTTCAACAGGACTTCGGGTTCCGCACCGATCTGACCAACGACGTGAGCAAGGTCGATCGCCTGTCGCGTGTCAACGCGCAGGTGGATGGCACCTACTACGGGAGCTTCGCCGGACGGCACATGTTGAAAGCCGGCGTCCAGCTCGATCGGCGGGCCAACGACGTCGACAAGGGCGCCAGCGCCAACGTGGTCAATATCTTCTGGGACAGGAGCTTTCAGGGACAGCGCGGCCGCTACGGCAATTACCGCGTGCAGAGCAACCCGATCGACCCGAAACGCGGCATCGTCACCACCGGCACCGTCAGCGACACGACGGTCGGTCTGTTCGTGCAGGACGCCTGGACCGTCCACGATCGCCTGACCGTCAACGCCGGCCTTCGCACCGAGAACGAGACGGTCCCGTTCTACAACCCGACGGCCGCCGCCGGACTCGCTCCCATCCACTTCTCGTTCGGTGACAAGCTCGCACCGCGGGTCGGCGCGGCGTGGGACGTCGCGGGCGACGGCCGATGGAAGGTGCACGGCAGCTGGGGCGTCTTCTACGACATCTTCAAGCTCACGCTGCCCCAGTCGGGGTTCGGAGGGCTCAAGTTCACTCGCTACATCTACACGCTGGATACGTACGACTGGCCAAGCCTCGTAAGCAGACCCGGCTGTCCGCCCGCCTGTCCTGGCCGTCTGATCATCCCGCCGGTCGGCTACGAGGGCATCTTCGACAACATTGATCCGGCGCTCGACCCGATGCGGTTGCAGGAGGCGACGGTCGGCGTCGAACACCAGCTCTCGCCGCACGTGTCCATCGCCGCGCGCTACGTCCACAAGCAACTCGACAAGGCCGTGGAGGACATTGGGTCGGTGTCGCCGGCCGGGGAGCAGATCTACGTCATCGGCAACCCTGGCTACCACGAGTCCACCGAAGCCTCTCCCGGCGTGCCCTTCCCGAAGGCGGTCCGCGACTACGACGCAGTGGAGGTCGTCGCCCGGAAGCTGCTCGACCGGCGCTGGGGGTTGACCGCCAGCTACGTGTGGAGCCGGCTGTACGGCAACTACTCGGGGCTGTCCGAGTCAGACGAGAACGGGCGGACCGAACCCAACATCGGCGGCGGCTTCGACGCCCCCATGCAGATGTTCGGCAACTACGGGGAACCGGTGTACGGGCGGCTCGCCACCGACCGTCCCCACCAGGTAAAGGCGCAATTCATCTACATGGCGCCTGCCGGTTTCAACGTCGGGATTTTCCAGTCCGTGGCCAGCGGCGTGCCGGTCAGCCGGTTCGCGACCGTGACTCAGCAGATCGGGGACCAGTCCATCTTCGGCATCGCCCCGATGTTCTACGCGGGCCGGGGCAGCGATGGGCGGACACCGGCCCTGTCGCAGACGGACCTGCGCCTGCAGTACACGCTGAAGCTCGGCAGCGCGCGCCGCCTCGCGTTCGGGCTCGATGTCCTGAACCTCTTCAACCAGGGCGCTCCCATCTCGAGGTTCGCCCCTGAGAACGACGTCCCGGGAGGTCCCGACGTGGTCGCCGACAGCGACGCCTTCTTCGCAGGGCAGGTGAACATTGGAGCCCTTTACGACGAGCAGCAGGTGCCGCGCGACCCGCGGTTCCTCCAGGACTCCGACTTCCAGGCGCCGATCAAGGCGCGCGTAGAGGTGCGTTTCAGTTTTTGACGGCACGCCGCATTCGCCCGCTGCGGTGCCGCGCTACTTCTTCTTCATCCGGCCTTGATGGACGCCTTGGCGCTCTCGGCGATGTCCCCAGCCCTGCTCCCTGAGGAGCGGCATGTCGAGTTCAGATCCGCGATCACCTTCGTCAGGCCGGCCTTGGTGTGCCGATGTGGCGGCGCCCCAACGCGCTGTTCGCACGTCTGGGGCAACACGCCGGCCGCTGTGAGCATCTCTCTGCCCAGCCTTCCATTGCTAGACTCAGCTGGACGGCTCTCCGTTGGTGACAGACTCGACCTAGAACCGCCGGGCTCCAAGCAGGCTTTAGTGGTGTGCATTCCGAGAGGAGACGCCCGTGAGATGGATTGACGCAACCTCACTCGTTGCCGCGGGCCTCCTGGCGTTGGGGGCGGAGGCGCCGCTGCCGTCTGCCGACGCGGCGCTCGCCGAACTCAAGGCCGGCAATGCGCGTCACGTCGCCAAGACGTACCAGCGGCCGCATCAGACGGCGGCACGCCAGCACGCGCTGGAGTCCGGTCAGACTCCTCACTGCACGATCCTGACGTGTGCCGACTCACGCGTGCCCCCTGAGATCATTTTTGACAAGGGGCTCGGCGACATCTTCGACGTCCGCGTCGCCGGCAACGTCGCGGGAGACGACGAGATCGCGAGCATCGAATACGCGGCCGAGCACCTGCACACGCCGTTGGTCGTCGTGATGGGGCACTCGCACTGCGGCGCCGTCTCCGCGGCGGTCGAAGGCGGCACGCTCCCGGGCAAGCTGCCGACGCTGATGGCGGCGATACGTCCTGCGGTGGATCAGTCGGCGAGCGAGCCAGGCGATCGCATCGCGAACGCCGTTCGCGACAACGTGGTGCACGTCGTGGAACAACTTCGCGCTTCGAAGCCGGTGCTCTCGGAGCTAGTCACCGAGGGTAAGCTGCGCATCGTCGGCGCGGTCTACTCGCTCGAGACGGGCAAAGTGGAGTGGCTCCCCCAGCCCTGACGTGCGGCGCAGCCTCAGTCAGCGATCCTGTCTGGGGCGCCATCCCGCCATCGGCGAGATGGCCATACCCTTCCTTGCGGCTTACTGCACCGTCACCGTGCCCACCATCCCTGGGTGGAAGTTGCAGTGATACGTGAACGAACCGGCCGTCGTGAATGTCGCCGTGAACGACGCCCCGGCCGCGATCGTGCCCGAATTCCAGACGCCGTTGTCGGACGTCGAGGTGTGCGCGATCGCGTCGGTGTTCGTCCACGTGACGCTCCCGCCGACATTCACCGCGATCGGGTTCGGCGAGTACGAATTGGCCCCCTTGTTCTGGGCGTTCGCCACGATTGACACCGCCCCGGACGGGGTCGGCGTCGGTGTGGGCGTCGGCGTCGGCGTCGGGGTCGGTGTCGGCGCGGGTGAGCTCGACGACCCGCACCCGGCGGCGAACGCCATCACCGTGACCGCCACAACCCATCCGAAACATCTAACCATTTGAAACTCCTCCTGTGCCGTCGAGGAAGAGCAAGTACCCTGCCCACTGGGCGTGCCGACGAATCCGCATGAATTCACACAAGCAGGACTGCAGGGCTTACGCGCAGGCGTTTGCGCTTTCGCTATCCGTAAGAGCGGCGTAAACGGCTGAGCATCAGGGCGCTGACGAGCGGGCTTGAGCAGTTTCAGAATGTTTTAGCTGGCAGCTGGCAGCTGGTGGCTGCCCGCTGCCCGCTTGACCAACTCATACAAGCGCACGACCGCGCCCTGCCAGCGCGTCTCGACAACGAGCCGCAGGCGCGGTGAGCGATCGGCCCCCTCCAGCACCCCGGCACAGCCGCGCGCAGTGGAGTAGAGCGCGCAGTTGACGCTCACATGGGTGACGCCCTGCGCGGCGAGCCCCTCGATGGCCTTCGGATCAGGAAACGGCTCGACGCGCTTGAGGAGCGCATCGTACGTGAGCGGAAAGAACCCGCTGTAGCCGTTGATCATGTTCGTCCAATGCCACAGGGAGAAGTACATGTACGGCAGGCCCTCCGCGGAGAGGCCCATGTGCGCACGGATGGGAAACTCGGCGAGCACCGCATCTGGTGATCGGGCCACGGCCGAGTAGATCGCCGGCGGCTGGTCCCAGACCGGCTGCAATTTCAGCACGGGCCAGAGGTCCAACCCGATCGCGGCGATGAGCGCAGCGAACACGAGCGTCCGAGACGCTTCGGTACGGCAACGCGCGAGAACCCGTCGGACCGTGAACGCCGCGAGCAGCGCCAGCGTCATTCCAACGATCACCGCAAAGCGGGCGGGCGCGCGAATCCCGCGCGCAACGCCGAACCACGAGTACAGGTGGGGATAGATGAGGCCGTTGAGCCCGAGCGAGCCATCGAACGCGAACAACAGACCCACGCCGTAGACGATCTCCGCCGCGCCAATGGGAGGTACCAGCGCACCGGCTGCGAGGGCCGGCGCCAGCACGCCGGGAAACAGCTCGCGTTCGGGATGCTTGGCGGGCAGATACCTGCCGTACATGTAGCTGCGCCCGTGCGCCTGCAGGTAGTCGGATCCTGTCGCGCTGTAGTACAGGGTTTCCACCTCACCCCGTTCGCCCCTGGCTTGCCGGGCAGCCAGGTATGGCCTGGCCAGCGGGATCGACAGGACGAGGCCGATTGCACCGGCCGCGACGGCGCCCGGCCACATCCGCCGCAGTGGCAGGCGCGTCATGAGCAGCAGCATGCCGAGGACGGGAATCATGTACAGCGCGAAGAACACGCCGTAGTACATCGACGAATAGAGCTGGCCGATCAGGCACAGCGCGGCCGCCACGGCATAGCGTGCGCGTTGAGTGGCGAAGAACCGGTGGCACGCAAGCAGGGCCAGCGGCATCCAGTACGTCATCTGCAGTTCGAGATGGCTGTAGTGCTGAAAGCGATACGGATAGAACCCGAACAGGAGGGCGGCGATGAAGGCCGCGGTCCGAGACCCGGTCAGATTCGCGGCGAGAGCGAACATCGCCAGCCCTGACAGCACGAAGCTCGAGAGGAACAGGACGTTGTACGCGACGACTGGATGCATTCCGGCCGCCAGCAACGGCACCGCCGTGAGCGACGGCCAGAGCATCGCGTCGGAGTAGGTCAGCGTCAGGGGCTGCGGATAGAAGATGTTGGGACTGAACAGCGGCCGCGGATCGCCCTGCAGGAAATGAAAGAGCCAGCCTGTCCGCCACATCGAGAAGAGCGGATCCCCCAGGTCCGGCACGGAATCCATGTGGCGCAGTTGCGGCCACAAGAGCGCCGTGCCGAACGCGCACAGACCCACGGTTGGCCAGACCAACTGCCGCCACGTCACGGTCGGCCCCGCCAGGGCATCGGCGTCGACCCGGCAGGCGCGCAGCCGCGCTATGCTCACGCCGAACAGCCCCACGCGCGAGATCACCAGGCGCAGCGCCACGACCAGAATGCAGGCGAGGATCGGGCGCGTCACGTCGTTCGCCGAGATGCGCACTCCGGCGATCCTCGTGGAGAAGCCGGTGGCGTACTCGATCTGCGCCGCGAGCAGGGCCAGTGCACAGGCGAGCGCGTCGAGCGCCAGGACGAGCGCAAAGCGTGGCGGTCGGCGTCGGGTCTCCGAAGGCATCACGTCGCGACGGCGGATTCTAACACCAGGCCATACCGTCGCCAGTCGCTTGCGAGCGCGCCGAGGTCATGGGCGAGTCGTTCGAGGGAGAATTGCGCCGGAGCATCGGGCTGTCCTCAACGGCACAGACGTCTGTCCCTGCACGCGCAACCCTTACAGGATCAAGAACAATTACTTTCGCGAGGGCTTCCGCCGCGGCTATGAAGATGGCGACACCAGCGGCAATCGATCAGGCCTGACTCTCCGAGTCTTCGACGTCCTGCGCGTCTTGCGCGTCCTGGACCGCTTCCTTGACAGCTTCCTTCACTGCCTTCTTGACCACCTTCTTCATCGTGTCCTTCATGTCTGGGTCGTGGAGCACGTCCTCACCGGCCTTGGCCACGGCTTTTCTGACGGCCATCTTCACAGTCACGGCGAGCGGATCCAGTTCCTTCGTGAGAACCTGAACGGCCTTCGCGGCGTCTTTTTCCGAGACGGCCTTTTCTGACACCGCCTGCGGCTGGTCCTCCTGATCGTCCGGCTCGATCGCTGGATCTGGCGCCTTCTTCGCGCCTGCCGCGGTGGCGGAGGCCCAGTCGGACTCGAAGGTGTCGACCAGCGCCTTCACGGCCTTGGGGTCACGCACAATCAGGCCAACCTCGCGGCGCGCGTCCAGTTCCGCCGTGCGAAGGCTCTGGCTGCCGACGAACCCCTGGCGCCGGTCGCGGACAATCGTGCGTGTGTGCAGCCGCTGCCCGGCCAGCTTGTGGACGTCGAACGGGGCGCGCCCAGCCACTGATCCGAGGATTCTGATCTCGACGCCCGCCTTCGCCCGTTCCTGCAGCAGACGAAGCATCGCCGCGTCAGCGATCTTGGGGTCGTAGATCAGCAACTGCGTCTTCGCGCGTCTCAGGAACGTGTCGAGCACCTTCCGCGAGTTCGCAGGGCTGACGACGAAGGTGTCGGTCTTCGGCGCGTACTTGGTCCGCGTGCAGTCGGCGCGAAACAGCCGCGCGGCTTCGCGCGCCCACGGCGCGTGGGTGGTCACGATGCCGAAGCCGCGACTGTGGTCGATGTCCAGGTGCGTGAAGTTGAACGACAGGACGTAGAGGACGCGGCGATCGATCAGGAGGTACTTGCCGTGATAGCGGATCAGGTCGTCGGAGGTGCGGGCGATGATGATGCCGGCGGCAAGACAACGCAGCTCCAGCTTGCGCAGGCCCTGTTCGCCGCCGCGGTTGGCGAAGGCGATCAAGGCGGTCACCTTGACGCCTCTCGCGGCAGCCGCCTTCAGTGCAGTCTCGATGTCCTTGCGATCGAAGCGGAAGACGGCAATCTCGATGCTCGTCTTCGCGCCTTTGATCGCCGCCAGCAGCGGCGCCACGCCGTCGGCCGGCTCGATGATCAGCTTCACAGCGCGAGCTCCGCAATCATACCCAGGCAATAGTCTTCGTCGACGAAGTAGCCGGCTGTCGTTCGCGCCATGGTTCTACCAGCTCTTTTCCATAACTGTGCTCACGACAGGTCGGCCAATCACACGACCCCGTGCGCTGTCGTGATCCTGGCTCCCTCGGGGGCCTGGAGTCTGTGCAATTCGGCATACACCCCATTGTGCGCCAGCAACTCCTCGTGCGTGCCCTGTTCGACCAGGGCGGAGTCGCTGATCACGAAGATGACGTCCGCGTGACGGATTGTGCCGAGATGATGCGCGATGACGACCGACGTTCTCCCCTTCATCAGGGTGTCCAGGGCTCCGATGACCGCCTGTTCGGACGCGGCGTCGAGCCCCGCGGTCGGCTCGTCGAGGATCAGGATCGGCGTGTCTCGAATGATCGCGCGGGCGACGGCGATGCGCTGGCGCTGTCCGCCAGAGAGCGTCACGCCGCGCTCGCCGACCATGGTGTCGTACCCGTCGGGCATCTCCTCGATGAACTCCCGGGCGTTGGCCAGATCGGCGGCGCGCCTGATCTCGGCCGGCGAGGCGTTCGGTTTGCCGTAGGCGATGTTTTCCCAGATCGTGGCGCGGAAGAGGAGCGTGTCCTGCAGGACGAAACTGATCTGGTCACGCAGGGACTTCAGCCGGTACTGGCGGATGTCCGTCCCGTCGATGGCCACGGACCCGGACGCCGGATCGTAGAACCGCGGAATCAAGCTGACCAGCGTCGACTTGCCCGTGCCCGAGGGTCCCACGATTGCCGCCACCTGTCCCGCCTCAATCGTGAAGCTGAGGTCCTCGAGCACGCGCTTGTCGGTTCCGTAGTTGAAGCTGACATCCTTGAATTCGATCCGACCTTTGAACCTGGGCGCTGGGCGAGCGCCGCGCAGGTCGCGCACGTCGCTCTTGATGTCCAGCACTTCCTGAATCCGCTCGTAGCCGACCATCGCCTTCGACACAGTGTCGGTCATCTTGGAGAGATCGCGCATCGGCTTGTACATCTTCCCCAGATACAGCAGGAAGACGATCAGGACGCCCGCGCTGATCTGCCCGGCCATCGCAAGCCGGGCGCCATACCAGAGCACCAGGCACGTCCCGATGGCGACCAGCACCTCCACCACCGGCGACAACTTGGCTTTGATGCTTCGAGCCTGGAGCCCGGCTTCCACGTTGGCGAGGCTTTCGGTCTCGAATCGCTGCTCTTCGTAGTCTTCGCGGGCAAAGGCCTTGACCGTGCGGATGGAGGTCAGCACTTCTTCGACGACGGAAAGAAGCTTGCCTTCTTGAGTGCGAACCGCGCGAGAGGCGCTCTTGATGCGCCGCGTGTAGTAGTACACCACCAGGAAGAGCACTGGCACGATCGACAGCGCGATGAGGGTGAAGCGCCAGTTGAGGTAGAGCATGACTCCGATCATGCCGACCAGCGTCATCGCGTTGACGAGCATGCCGAGGAGCGCCGAGTTGATGAAGTCCTGGACCGCGCCGATGTCGCTGGTGACGCGTGTGATCAGGTCGCCGGTCCGCGACCGGTCGTGCTCAGCGAGCGACAGCCGCTGAATGTGGTGGTACAAGGTCCGCCGCAGGTCGTGTCCCACCCATTGACTGACGCTCGTGGTCAGGTACTTCTCCACGTAGGAGCTGACAGCGCCGACAATCGCAATGAGCGCGACCGCGGCAACGGCGAAGTACAACACCGCGCCGGCGTTCGAGCCGAACAGCCCGGTCACGATCCCGCCGAGCACCGACGGAAGCTTCTTCGACTGCAGGATGTTGTCGACGACGATCTTGATGGGCCACGGCTCGAGGATGTCCGTGAGCGTTTCGCCCACCACGGCCACCAGCGCGATGGTCAGCGCCTTCCAGTGAGGCCGAACCAGGTCGATGATCCGCAGTCTTCGCGAGGACATGGCTCCCTGAAGTGTGACCGATCGAAGCGTGCCGCGTCCGTTCAAAATCGCGCAAGTGCCGCTTTGGACAAAGAACCCGGCACGTGCTGGTACATGGGCGGCAGTCGTGTGTCCACAACNGAACACCCGNACTGTCTTTCATCGCGCATAGTACTACCCAGCACGGGAGAGGTTCGCAACGCCCACTGGTTTCAGGCGAACCGATGGTCCGTGCCAGGGCGGCGGATTGTCGCCGCCCTCGTTTTCCGACGTGCTGTTCGTCGTTGGGCTGTTGAGCGCGACGCGCGCTGGTATGGCGCCGAGGGTCATCCCTTGTCGCTGTCCATCCGGATCAGATCCCGCGCGTCGGCCCGACCGACATCACGCGAGGCGCCTGTAAGCGCCACGGCAGCGACATGCCACCGTTTGGCAGCGACGGCCCACAAGACCGCCAGCGTCGCGAGACCGACGAGCGCCAGCAACGGTAGATCGGGACTACCGACCAGCCCGGACGCAGAGAGCGCAAAGACGCCGACGAGGATGCAGCCGACCGACGTCAGCCTGTCATGTGGGGATGGCATGTGGCCAGATTACAGCTTCTCGAGGGGCTGCGCTGTTCACAAGCGCACAAACACCCGAGTCCCATGGCGCTCGATGCCGTCACGAGCGAGATTCCAGCATCCTGCTGACGATCGCGACCGGGGATTTCAGCGCCGCGCTATGCTGTCGCCGATGCTGCAGGCCTCGTCCGAACGGCTCGCCCACGATCTCACCGTGCTCGCCAGGGACATCGGCGTCCGGCTGGCTGGCACCTCCGGCGAGCGTGCTGCCGCCGACCACATCATCGCGTGCGCCCGGGAGATCGGCGCAGACCCCCGGGAAGAGATCTTCCCGGTCCAGTCGCGCGTCGTGGCCGAGGAGCAACTGGAGGTGCAGATAGGCGGTGAGTGGCGCCGGTTCCCCTGCTCGCTGTTCAGCAACACGCCCGGCACGAACGGGGAGTGGCGGACCGCCGGGATCGCCGTGCTCGCCCCCACCGACTACCAGCGCGACGATCTCGGGCACCTGCGCGGGAAGGCCGTGATCCACCTGGGGTGCCACATCGAATCGCGAGAGTCGTACCGGAGGCTGATGGCCGCCGGCCCGGCCTTTCTGCTCATGGTGGACACGCGCTACCCGGGCCCGGCGCCTCTCGCCGACGGCATGTTCCCGGCCTACACCGCCGCGATCGGCGCCGTGCCCACGTTGAACGTGGCTCACAAGGATTCGTGGGACTGGGTGAGGCAGGGCGCCACCGAGGCTCGCTGCCGGATCGCAGGCGGCATGGTGCCCGCCACATCGCAGAACATCGTCATCGACCTCGCCGGCACCGATCTCGCCGACGAGGTTCTCTACGTGGGCGCGCATCACGACACGCAGGCGGCCTCGCCCGGCGCGGACGACAACGCGTCAGGCGTGATCGGCGCCCTCGAGATCGCGCGTCTCCTGCACGGCCGGCCGCGGCGGCGGACGATTCGCATCATCTCGTTCGGCGCCGAGGAGCAGTTGTCCGTCGGATCGTCAACCTATGTGCGGACGCATCGCCGCGAAGTGTCAGCGCAGGGCCGGTTGATGTACAACCTCGACGCGTACGGGTCCCCACTGGGGTGGCTGCAGTTGCACGTCAACGCGCATCCGGACTTCGAGGCATCGTTCCGTCCTCACTTCCGGGCTGCGAACCTGTACTACCAGACCGTCACGAGCGTGGTCCCGTACGCGGACCATTTCCCGTTCGCCGCTGCAGGGCTCCCCGCGGTGTTCCACTACCGCCTGAACTGCAACGCCGGCCGCTTCTTTCACCATCGTCCAGACGATGACGTGAGCCGGGTGTCGGTGGAGGTGGTGGCGCGCGACGTGTCGGCGGTGGCGACGTGGCTCGACGAGATGGCCACCGCCGGGACATTGCCGTTCACGGCGGGAATTCCCGAGCGGGATCGACCCGCCATCGCGGCGTGCTGGGACGACCTGTTCGGCGGATGGAGTGCGTGAGGCGCGTGGACGGCGATCGCAAATCCACGACTTCCAGTCGATTTGCTGCCGTGTACAAGAAGATTACAGACGCGAGCCCGCGTGTTCCATAGACTGTGAGAATGGCGCAGCGATCCGAGTTGTATTCGTTGGTGGAGCCCTTTGGGCGGCCTCGCCGGTCCCGAGCCGTCGCAGAGCTCCTGGAGACATTCATCCCCTACGCCGCGTTGAACGTCGTGATGGTGATGGCGGTCCAGCGCGGCCACCTCGCGGTGGCCTTGTCACTGTCCGTCCTGGCCGCGGCGTTTCTGGTGCGGCTGTTCATCATCTTCCACGATTGCTGCCACGGCTCCTTCTTTCCTTCCCGTCGCGCGAACCGGATCGTGGGATACATCACCGGGCTGCTCACCCTGACGCCGTTCGACCAGTGGCAGCAGTCGCACGCCGAGCATCACGCGACCGCCGGCGACCTGGACCGCCGGGGCGTTGGCGACGTGTGGACGCTGACGACCGACGAGTACCTGGCGGCGTCCAGGCCAAAGCGGCTCTTCTATCGCGTGTTCCGCAATCCGTTCATCATGTTCGGCATCGGCCCGGCCATCCTGTTCCTGTTTGGCAACAGGGTGTACGGCCCAGGCGCCAGCAAACGTGAACGATTCAGCGTGCTCTTCACCAACGCGGGCATCGTTGCGGCGCTCGTGGTCGCATACCTGACGATCGGGCTGTCGACGCTGCTGTGGGTGCAGCTGCCCACCACTCTGCTCGCCGGTGCGGTCGGCGTGTGGTTGTTCTACGTGCAACACCAGTACGAAGACGTGTACTGGGCACATCACGAGGCGTGGGACCCGATGAGAGCGGCGCTGGAAGGAAGTTCCTACTACAAGCTGCCGAAAGTGCTGCAGTGGTTCACCGGCAGCATCGGCCTGCACCACATCCACCACGTCCAGCCGCGCATCCCATCCTACAACCTGCAACGCTGCCAGGACGCTGTGCCGGTGTTCCAGAAGGTCCCCCCGCTGACGCTTCGCCGCAGCCTGGACTCACTGCGCCTGCGGCTGCTGGACGAAGCGAATCAACGCATGGTCAGCTGGCGGCGCGTCACACCAGGTGAGGCTAGGCCGGAGTAGACATCCGGGCCTCGTCCGATGCCGTTCGAAAGTGCAGCGGGTCCCGCAGGCTCTGCAACTCCCTGTAGTAGTAGAGGGCAGTCGGTCGGCGTCCCGCGAATCGCAAAGACTTGAGAAACTCGATCTCCTCGGCGGTCGCATCGCCCCTCAGGGACGGGTCCCGGAGAAATGCCTTGAGCCCGGGTTCCACGTCACCAGGGGGCGCGAGCTCGCGCTCCACGAACTCGAACCGCCTCGGATGCCCCGGCTTCAGCCGGCGGTTGAGGACAATCTCCATCCCGAAGGTCGGGAGGTCGATGTCCCAGGATTCGATTAGCGGGTCCAGGAACGTGAGGCAGTTGTCGTCCGAGACGTTCAAGAGATCTGTTTCGAGGAACTCGATCACGATCACGCGCATCTCTTCGTAACTGCGACCAGTGATTCGGGCCACCCTCCGGAGCCAGTCCTCGTCGTCCAATTCCTCCTTGGTCACCCGCTTCACCACGTCCAACAGCTTCTGCGTGACGAAACGCTCGAGCGCGCCGAAGGGTTCCTTCGCGAACATCGTGCGCAGGGTGGGCGCCTTGGCGGGATCGCACTTCCGCAGAATCAGCTCGCGGACGGCCTCGAACAGCGGTCCTGGCGGATCGGCCAGCTTCCTCTTCAAGGCATCGCGGCGCTGCACGTCCGCCAGCGTGGCGAGCTGCCCGGCCGGAAGCTTCAGGAGCGTCTCCATCCGGGGGTAGATGTCGGAGCGTTCAGGAGCTGGCGGCGCCTTCTTCCCCGTCATCAACTGAGAGATGTAGGACTCCGTCACTTCCGCGGCGGCCGCCAGATCCCGCTGCTCGATCCCCAGTTCCTTGAGGCGATGGCGGATGAGGAGCGGGAAATCCATTGGGGTTGGTTGACTCCGAATTAACAATTTTCGATTAATAACTGGCNTAATAGCCGCCAGTTNTCGCGAGCAAAACTTGACAAAANATAGTAAATCAACTGACAATGGTTAATCAAGAGCCGGGGCGAGAGCTCCGCACGCGTCGCCGATTCAGGCTATCTCTCTTGAAGAAGGCAGTCATGTCGAAGCTTTTCAACCGCAAGGCATTCATCCCGTTTTGGTTCCTCATCTGCGTTATCTTCGCAGCCATCAGCACGCCCATGACGTGGGCAACCGGGCTGCTTGTGGTCGTTATTGGGGCTGTGGTGCCGGTCATCGCAGTCCTGCTGTGGAAGGTCCCCCCTCCGACCATCGCCGAGGTGCTGAATCGAGTGGAACGATCGACCACGCGCCTCTAACGCGGCTGGAACCTTTATGAAGAACACCCTTCTGCTTGCGTCGTGCATCGCGGGTCTCGTCTTCTCGTCACAGCAGATCTCAGCGCAGGATCTGTCCACGTACCGCGACTTTCACCTGGGCATGAGCCTCGCGGACGTCGCGAAGCGAGCCGAGATCGCGCCGGAGGCTCATGTGGTCCTGGAGCGCCCCGCGCTGATCCAGGAGCTGACGTGGCAGCCGCAACGATGGCTCGCATCGACGCGCAGTGACTCCCTGAAGAAGGTCCAGTTCAGTTTCTACAATGGGCAGCTCTTTCGATTGCTCGTGACGTACGACCGCGACAAGACCGAAGGACTGACCGTCGAGGACATGACCGCCGCGATTTCGGCGACCTACGGGCTCGCGCTGTTGCGCACGACGCCGCCAGCGCCGGCAGCGGGGGCGGGTGCGCCTGGCTCGGCACCTCTCGACAACGGCGACAAGTTCCTGGCGGCCTGGGGAGATTCGGAGCACTCGATCGACCTCTTCCAGTCGTCTTATCAGATGGTGTTTGGCCTCGTGGTCCGGTCCAGGCCGATGGATCTGCTCGCGCAGGCGGCCACGGCGGAAGGGGCTCGACTCGATGCGGAACAGGCGCCCCAGCGCGAGATCGAGCGTCAGCAGAAATCGACCGACGACAAGCGTGTCCGGACCGCAGCGGCCCGGGAATCCAACAAGCAGACGTTTCGACCCTGAGGCACGGCGATGAGGCGGCTCTTGTCCAGTCAGGTCGTTATCCGGGATCCCGAGGGCGGGCCCTGCCGGCACCTGGCGGTGCGTGTCATCGAGTTGGCGTTCCGGGATCTCGCCAGTTCTGCAGGACTACGCAGCAATCAGGAGAGCGCTCGCCTCTTCCTGGCAGGATCGTCGATGCTTGACCACTGGTGTGCGGTCGCAGACCTCGATCCGGCCTGGATGATCGCTCGAGCGAATCAGCTGAAGACGGCGCCAGGCGGGCAGGAGCCGTCACCAACCATGGCAACGAGGGAGGACTGACATGCTGTCGTGGCTGAAGCGGAAACCCCGTGCAGAGCGTGAAGAGCGCGTCATCGAGATTCGCACCGAGCCGGCCGCGCCTCAGGGGCACGGGATGTCGAAGACGTTCCTCGCGCTGCACGAATACCTCAAGAATCGCTATTCGGACGTCGCCTTTCTGACGTTCGCGCAGATGGAAGACCTGCTCAAATCGCCGTTGCCTCCGGCAGCCAGGCGGGATCTCGCGTGGTGGAACGGCGACGACGAGGCCAATTTCGAGCATGCGAATTCCTGGCGGCTGGCGAATCGGACGGCCGCACCCAATCTGATGGCGCAGACGGTCAGGTTCGCACGCGTCTGATCGGAGTTCCGGATGTCAACGACGGCCACTGCGGCGCATGCCCCTTCAGTCGTGTTTCCGATTGAGCCGGCCGACGTGCCGGTACGCCCGCTACTTGGTCACGGCCAACTTCACCTGTGGCGCCGGATCTCGTTCTGGCCCGCGGAGCTCGTGCGGCTGGTGGCGCTCATCTACATGCTGCCGGTCGTGATCTACGCGATTGGCATTCCGGTCGCGGCTGCCATCAGCGCGGTGCTCTTCTGTGCAGGCTGGGTCGGGAAGGCACTAGCACCGTAGTGGCGTCGCGCGGCTGAGCCGGGGCTACTCCCTCTTCAGCGTCTCCGTCGGATCCGTCCTGATCGCTCGAATCGCCGGCGGCAGCGAGGCCATCGCGAAGACAGTCGCCAGGATCGCGAGCGGGGGAGCCAGCGCCACCGGATCGGTCGGCGTCACCTGGAACAACAGCGCGCCGATCAGGCGCCCGAACGCGACCCCCGCGCCAACTCCAGCGATCAGCCCCACCGAGACGAGCACGAGCGAGCCGATGGTCACGTGGCGGACGATGTCCGTCGCCTGCGCGCCGAGCGCCATGCGCAGGCCGATCTCGCGGCGGCGCTGGATGACGGCATCGTTGACCACGCCGTAGAGGCCGATGCCGGCCAGCAGCAGCGCCAGCGTCGCCAAGCTGCCCGTGAGTCGCGCCAGCAGGCGCTCCACGACCATCTGCGTGTCGATGACGTCTCTCGCCGGCCGCATTTCACGCGGCCGCGCGCCAGCCCACTCGCGACGAAGGGTCCGTGCGAGCGTCTGGCCGAAGGCGGCCGGCTCTCCGGCCACTCGCACCAGCAACGTGCCTTCCCCAACCCCGCTGTACGGCACGAACACGATCGGCCGCATCCGCTCGCGGACCGTCCGGTACGCCGTGTCCGAGACGAGACCGATGATGGCGAGCGGCGCATCGACATCCTTTTCCTGCCGCACCAGCACGCGCTCGCCAACCGGGTTCCGTCCGCCAAAGTACCGCTGCGCAAACGCGAGATTGACGATGCCGACGCCGGCAACGGGCTGACTCGCGCTGTCCAGGCGCGGTGCGGCGTCGGCGGATCTGAAGTCGCGTCCCTCGAGCAGGTCGATGTGGAGCGTGCGGAAGAAAGCGGGCGACACGCCGAGCATGTACTCGGGCCGCGCGTCGGCTCCACGATCCCCGCCGCGGACCGTCCGCTGCCACCCATTCTGAGAAAGCAGCGGCCAGCCGGCGACCGCGGCTGAATCGACGCCGGGCAGCCGTCGCACGGCGTCGGCCAGCTCCAGCCAGTGTCCCGTGCGCCCGTCGTCGTCGCGCGCATTCACGGCCAGCGCGATCACGTGATCGTACGAAAGGCCGAACGACTGCGACGAGAGCCGGTCGAACGTCGCCCTGAAGAGGCCCGCCGCGAACAACACGAACGCGCAGAAGGTCATCTGGACGACCAGCAGCGACTTGATCACCCGTCTGGACTGCCGGGCATCGTCTCCCTTGAGCGCCGTCACGGGAGTGACCGAGGAGGCCCGCAGCGCCGGCGCGAACCCAAACAGGGCCGTCACCAGCACGGCGAGCACGGCGCCGAACGACGCCAGGCGCCAGTCGAAGTCGAGGACCAGCCGCACTGGAATCTCGATCGGCTCGATCATCGCCAGCACCGCCGGCGCGGCCCACCAGGCGACCAAGGCGCCCAGCGCGGCTGCGCCGATCGCCAGCATCGCGCTCTCGACGAGCACGAGTTGCATCAGGCGCGCCCTGCCGGCGCCGATCGACACGCGCAGCGCCATCTCCTTCGCGCGCGAGAGCGTCTGCCCGGTCAGCAGGTTGCCGACCGTCGCGCACGCCATCACCAACACCAGCCCGACCAGCGCCATGAGGATCAGGAGCGGACTCCCGAGGTGCTTCTGGATCGGCGAGGCGCCGTGTGCGGCAGGACGAAGCGAGATGGTTTCCGAGAGGAAGGCCTCGATCGTCGTTCGCGGCGTGTCGGAGGAGAATCCTTTCAGGCGCGCCTGGTGATCGCGATCGAAGTCGGCCTGCAGGACCTGGCGGACCTGCTCCGGCGACACGCCCGGCTTCGCCCGCACCCAGATGAGGAACCACGACCAGCCCGGGCTGTTGAGGGCGTCGGCGTTGCTGATTGCCGGTACGAACACGTCCGGAACCAAACCAGGCTCGGTGCCGATGAACGTTTGCGGCGAGACGCCGACGATCTCGAAGACGCGATCGCCGAAGCGAAGCACGGTGCCGACGACACGGGGATCCTGATGAAACCGCCGCGTCCAGTAGTCGTAGCTGACGACCGCGACCGGATGCGCGCCGGCGGTGTCGTCGGACGGCCCGATCAGGCGGCCAACCGCCGGCGTCAGGCCGAACGTGCCGAACACATTGCCCGAGACGAACTGCCGCAGGACCCGCTCGGCCTGCTGGCCGTCTCCAACCATCGTGTCCTGCGGGCTCGACATCCCGACCACCATGACGTCGGCCGCGCGCGCGAGCAGATCACGATAGGCGACGAAGGTGGGGTAGTCGAAGTCCTCACGGGTGTCCGGCTCGCCGCGGGAATCCACGTAGCTGACCTGCAGGTAGAACAGGCGGTCCGCATCGGCCACTGGCAGCGGACGCAGCAGCACCGCGTCCACGATGCGGAAGGCGGCGATCGTCGCGCCGATAGCGAGGCCCAGCGTGAGCACGGACGCCGCGCTGACCGCGCGATGCCGGGCAATCTGGCGCCAACCGAAGATCGCGTCGGACTTCAGCGCGTCGAGCCACGGGAGGCCGCGCTGATCGCGCAGCGCCTCGAGCGCCGAGTCGACGGATCGGCGCTCTCGCGTCCCGGCCTCGGCGGCCAGGGCGGCGTGCGCGCGAAGCTCCTCCTCGAGGTCCTCGTCCGGCCGCCCGCCGCGCAGGGTGCCGAGCAGGCGCTGCATCCACTCCCGCAGCGCGCGAAGACGGCTGGTCATGACGTCAGGCCTCGTTGATCAGCGCCTGGATGATCGCCACCATCCGCTCCCACGACCGCCGCTCCGACGTGAGCGCGGCNCGGCCCGCAGGGGTCAGCGAGTAGAACCTCGCCCGGCGATTCGTNTCGGTNGTGCCCCACGCGCCGCGNAGCATCCCGCGTTGTTCCAGGCGCATCAGCGCCGGGTACAGCGTGCCCATGTTGAGCTGGAGCGCGCCGCCGGAGACCTGTTCGAGCCGTGCCGCGATGGCGTACCCGTGCAGCGGTCCCATCGAGGAGAGCGTCTGCAGGACCATCAGGTCCAGCGTGCCCTGGAGGACTTCGACCTGAGCATCCCTATTAGACACACCAATGGAGTACTCGATCTTCTATTTGAATGTCAAATGGTGTGGTGCGGAGCGCGGTTCATCGCAGGGCGTGATAGCTTCGCTCCATGGCGCAGCACGCTGGGATCGACGCGCTATTCCGCGAGGCCGTCGCCGCCATCGACGCTGGCGACGTCGCGAGCCTGCGGCGTCTGCTCGAGGAACACCGCGATCTGGCGGGCGCGCGTCTCGAGGCGGCCGGTCCGTGGCTGCGCGACCGCATCGGCACGGCGCTCGACGCCTTCTTCGCCCGCCCGTACCTTCTGTGGTTCGTTGCGGAGGACCCCGTACTCAACGACCGGCTGCCGACGAACATCGTCGACGTCATCGCGGCGATCGTCGCCGCCGTGCGGCGGGACGCGCCCGGCAGCCTGCAGGAGCAGCTCGACTCGACGCTGCCCCTGGTCTGCTGGTCGGGCGTCGCCGCGCGCTGCGGCGTGCAACTGGCCATGATCGATGCGCTGATCGATGCGGGCGCCGCACCGGCCGAGAACGCGCACAACGCGCTGGTCAACGGCCACATCGCCGCCGCCGAACGCCTGGTCGCTCGCGGCGGTGATCTCACGCTTGCAACGGCGCTCTGCATCGGCCGTCTCGACGATGTGCCGCGCCTCGCCGTCGCCGCGAGTCCCCTCGAGCGCCAGTTCGCCTTCGTCCTCGCCGCGCTCAATGGCCGTGCCGATGCGGTCGCCTGGATGGCGCGCCACGGAATCCCGATCAACGAGCCGAGCCAGGATCTCTACGCGCACGGGACGCCGCTGCATCACGCCGTGTGCTCCGGATCGCTCGACACGGTGAAGGTCCTCGTCGAGGCCGGCGCGGATCTCACGCGCCTCGATACAGCCTGGAGCGGTACACCGTTGGACTGGGCGAAACACAACGTCGAGGGTTCCACCTCCGAGCGACGCGATCGCTATGCCGCGATCGCCGCGTATCTGAGCGATCGGCAGGAAAGGTGAGGGACGCCTTCTCGGATCCGTGACGGGACTGGTGGACGCGCGACATCGCCCCGGTTTGAGCGCGTGGGTCGTGCCGTTCGTCCATCGCCACGACCAGGCCGCGCTGGAACTCGCGCACGAATTCCCGCGCGCGATTCGCGAACAGCTCACCAGGACAGGGGCGTCGTGATGGCGCTCATGCCGACGGCTGGCGGGTCTCGACGCGCCGGGCGCCGCTTTCCGCTTCCCGCAGCCGCGTGCGCAGCTCGATCTCCCGCATGACGCAGGCGGCCAGATCCTTCAGCGTCTCGATCTCGTCGTACGACCACGCGCGCGGCTCGACGTCGATCACGCAGAGCGTGCCGAGCGCCTGGCCCCCGTGCATCAGCGGGACGCCCGCATAGGCCACGATCCCCAATTCCTGCACCGCCGGGTTGTCCCGGAACGTCGCGTCCTTCCTGGCGTCGCGGACCACGAGCGGCTCGGTCGCCCACGCGACGGCGTGCTTGCAGAAGGAATGGCTGAGCGGCGTCTCGCGCCGCGTCATCCACGGCTCGGGCAGCCCCACCGCGCTCTTGAAGAACTGGCGATCCCGATCGACGAGCGACACCAGGCCGACCGGCGTCTTGCACAGCCGCGTGGCGAGGCGCGTGAGCCGATCGAATGGCTCCTCGGCGGGCGTATCGAGCAGCGCCGTGCGCCGGAGCTCTGCGAGCCTGTTGAGGTTATGGACGATTTCGAGCAGCTCGGACACGGCAACTCCACCCGTCCGAAGAAGATTCAGCCCCGACCAGAGTGGAAATTATACGCCTCATCATGCAGGCTTGCAGCGCCGCGCGCGGCGCGGTACGCTGCCCCGCGCCCGCGATGCCCCGATGTCTTATCCCCATTTTCTCGACCCGCCGAGGAGGAGTTCCATGGTCGGCATCCCCACTCGTCTCCGCGCTGTGTTCGTGATTGTCGCGTCTGTGGCCATCGGCTCGGCCCTTCATGCTGGAGCGCCACAACCATCAGCACAGACCCAATCCACGTTTTACTCCGGAAGCGATGTCTTCAAGACGTACTGTGCGGTGTGCCATGGGCCGTCGGCAAAAGGCGATGGGCCTCTGGCCGCGAGCCTGAAGAAGCGCCCGCCGGACCTCACGCAGTTCGCGAAGCAGAACGACGGTAAGTACCCCGCAGACATGGTGTTGAAGATCATCGACGGACGGCAGCAGGTCGCCGGACACGGAGGTCCGGACATGCCGGTCTGGGGGGATGCCTTCAAGCAGTCGGCGGTTGGTGGCTCCGACGAGGCTGTGCAGGCCCGGATAAAGTCGCTCGTTGACTATCTCGAGACACTGCAGGAGAAGCGCCCGTAGTAGCGGCGCCGGCGTATACTTGAGCTGGCTTCAAGATACCGCCGCCGATTTCTGGCGCGCCAAAGGGGTTTTCGCTATGGTCAGCACTCGGAGTTCCTTGAAGGCATCTGTCACGCTCGCCGCCGCGATCGCGTGTCTCGTCGTGCCCGCATTCGCGCAGGCGCCGGGAAACCCGATCGGCGCGAAGACCTGGATCGGCCACGCGCAGGAGGTAGAGGACTTCATCAAGAGCGCGGAAGTTGCGTCGATGAAAGGAACCTCTGTCGGCGTTACGCACCCGAATCACGCCATCCTGGCGCCGGGTGGGCTGGTGAGCGACATCGCCTGGAAGCCGCTCAAGCCTGGTCGCTACGAGGGCTATTTCGAAAGCTACAAGTCCGAGATCGCGGCCTACGAAGTGGACAAGCTGCTCGGCCTGAACATGGTGCCGCCGACGGTCGAAAAACGCGTCAACGGCGACCTCGGCGCCGCGGTGTTGTGGGTGAAGGGGGCGCAGACCTTCAAGGAAATGGGCGGCGTGCCAGGGCAGAAGGGCGTCAAGGGCCCGCCGCCGGCACACATCGCCTATTTCATGAAGGACATGACGAAGGCGAAGATGTTCGACAACCTCATCGGCAACATCGATCCCAACCTCGGGAACTGGCTGCTCGATGAGGAGTGGAACATCATCCTGATCGATCACTCGCGCGCCTTCACGGACACGAAGGAGCTCTACCACCAGCTGATCTTCTTCGACCCCGATCTGTGGACGAAGATGAAGGCGCTCGACGAGGCCTCGCTCACCACCGCGCTCGGCAACTGGGTGGACAAGAACGGCATCAAGGCCATGCTCCAGCGGCGCGATAAGATGGAGCAGGTCATCAACAAGCTGAAGGCGGCCGGCCAGGACTAGCGGCCGGCTCCGCAATGCGGGACCGTGGGCACACCGAGCCGGTCGTCGTTCGTCGCGGTGATCGCGGTCCTGTCCTGCACGTTCTGCGGGCCGACGCCGGCGCGCGCGCAGGCCGTGGAGATCACGCCATTCGGCGGCTACCGGTTCGGCGGTGACTTCTTCGAGCTCATCACCGGGCAGCCCGTCGATCTCGACGGCTCGGTCTCCTTCGGCGCCGCGGTCGACATCCCGCTCCCACGGTCGGATGGCTTCCAGATCGAGGGCGTCTTCAGCCACCAGCAAGCCGACCTCACCATTCAGCCGACACAGCACGGCCCGGTGACAATCGCGCGCGCCACGGTCGATCACTGGCTCGGTGGCGGGCTGCAGGAATTCGGCGGCGATCGCGTCCGGCCGTTCCTCACCGGCATGCTCGGCCTCACGCGCTACGCCGGCGACGGCGACAGCGAGATCCGTTTCACGCTGAGCGCAGGCGGTGGCGTGAAGCTCTTTCCGACGCGTCATATCGGCGTCAGGCTGGACGGCCGGGTCTATACGACGTTCGTGGAAGCCGACGTGGGGCTGTTCGCCTGCTCCTCCTTCTCGGGCACGTGCCTCGTCGGCTTCCACACCGACGTCGTCTGGCAGGCCGAAGGCACCGCGGGCGTCGTCTTCAGGTTCTGACCACACGCGAGAGCGGTGGCGTATATACTCACGAAACTCCGGAGGGAGCTCTCATGATTCGTCGCCTCGTTGTTGCAGCCATTTTCCTGTTGCTCGTGACGCCGCGCCTGGTGCTGGCCACGCAGCTCCCGTACTACCTTGCGCTCGGCGACTCGCTGGCGCGAGGTGTGCAGCCGTTGCCGAACGGTACCCTCATCGAGACCCACCAGGGTTACGTGGACGATCTCTACGGCGCGCTCCGGCTCAAGCACCCGTTCCTCCAGCTCGCGAAGCTCGGGTGCTCCGGCGAAACGACCACCACCATGCGCGCCGGCCATGGGCCCTGCGCGTATCCACTGGGCGACCAGCTTCATCAGGCGCTCGCCTTCATCCAGACGCACAAGGTCGCGCTCATCACGATCTCGATCGGTGGCGACAACATCCAGCACTGCATCAGCACCGCCGGCGTCATCGACGAGGCGTGCCTGCAGGCCGGCGTGGCCGCGATCCAGAACGACCTGCCGCAGATCGTCGCGGCGCTCCGCCTCGCCGCGGGACCGGCCGTGCCGATCGTCGGCGCGAACCTCTACGACCCGGTCCTGGCGGCGTGGGTGCTGTTGCCGCAGCCGCTGGGTCCGATCGTCGCGCAGGAATCGCTGCAGATCACGCAGGGCGTCAACATCCTGCTCGACGGCATCTACACCGGGTTCGGCGCGAAAGTGGCGGATGTGGCGAGCGCTTTCCGCATCACGGACTTCTCGAACGTGCCCGTCGTCAACATCCCGCGGAACGTCTTCATCGCGCTGACGCGGACCTGGATTGGCGCGCCGCCGCCCCGCGGGCCCGACACGCACCCCAACGCCTTCGGGTACCTCGCGATGGCAGGCGCGTTCTACAAGGCGATCGGGCCCTTTTAACTGGCCGCTGGCAGCTCCCAGCGGAAAACAGGCAGATAGCAACATGGCTGTGACCGTCGGTCAGCGTGCCTCTCGCACGCTGACGCTCACGAGCGATCACGTACGCACGTTCGCCGAAATTACCGGCGACTACAACCCGATCCATTTCGACAGGGACTTCACGTCGAGAACGAAGTTCAAGGCGCTGGTCGTGCAGGGCGGCCTCACGACCGGCCTTCTGCACGCGCTGGTGGCCATGGATCTTCCAGGGCCGGGCAGCGTCTTCCTCAGCCAGAACTGGAAGTTCACCTCGCCAGTGTTCATCGGCGACACGATCACGGCGGAGGCCGAGGTCCTGAGCGTCCATCCCACCAAGCCGGTTACACAGCTCAAGGTGCGGGTGGTCAGGCAGACGGGCGAGGTCGTGCTCGAAGGCGAGACGTGGTGTTACACGATGACGCCCGACAAACAGACGTAGGGCGCAACTGCAGTTGCGTCACGGCCGCATTTTGGCCGAACTAAAGTTCGGCCCTACGTCTACTCATCATCGTCCCCGGCGCCGGCGCCCGAGTCGTCGTCCTTGACGCGGGCGTCGAGCGTGGCTTTCAGGTTCCGTGCGTCTTCGATGAACCGGCTCGTCGGCACCGGCGAGGCGAAGCGCAGCACCGGAGGCGCCAGCGCCGACACGTAGAGCTCGCTGAACAACCGGTGGTTCGTCTGATAGTTTCGCGTCAGATACAACGCGGTTGCCGCCACGAACAGCACGCTCATCCCGATCGCCAGGAATCGCCGGCGCGACGGCAGCATCAGCGACATGTGCGCGAAGACCATCGCCCACAGCACGGCGCCGGCGACGATGCCGCTGGCGCGGCTGAAGAAGGCCCAGCCGAGCGAATAGGCCAGCAGCGGCAGCGCCACTGCCACGATCGACGTGGCCACGAAATACGAAGCGGCGATGCGAAGGTGGTGCCCGTAGTCGAAGCGGTGGCGGAAGAGCCGTGAGCCCAGGGCCCAGAACCCGCACCAGACGGCGAGTCCCAACAGCGTCCCGAGCACCGTCGGCAGGTAGTCGATCACCCTGCCGCCCGGATCGACCGTGATCCAGCGCTCGGCGAAATTCAGCAGCGCGAAAACGCCGACGAGCGCGGCCAGCAGCAGAAACGGCGGTGGTGGCTGGTCGTGCGTAAACGGTCGTTCCGGTGCGACGGCGTCCGCCGGTCGGCGGATGCGCAGCCGTGTCGCGCCGACCTGGAGGACATCTCCGGCATTGAGATAGGCCCGCTCGTTCGACGCGAGCCGCCGGCTCGACAGCGCCGCGCCGTTGACCGTCTCGCCCACCTGCACCGCGAGGGCGTCGCCCGTCTCGTCGAGCGTCGCGTGGTGCGCTGCCACGTACGGATCGTCGAGGACGATGTCGCAGTCGACGGCCCGGCCGATGGTCACCGGCCACCGCGAGACGGGAACCGCCTGGCGTGCGTGCCCCTCGCGATCGAGGATCTCCACGACCGCGAGCTTCAGTGGCTCGCTGACTGTGCCGCCGTCCATCCGAATCCCTCCACGTAGTGCGCCGCCAGCCGGAGCGCGTTGTCGAAGCTCACACCCCGCGCATCGAATCGTCCCAGGACACCAGCCCGGGGCGCGTCCACGGTCGCGACCAGCACGCTCGCGTCGTACAGGCCGACCAGCTTCTTGTACGCGGCCATGCACAACACGACCCGTACCGGCAGGCCGTTGCGATCCACGTACCGCTCGGTGCACTGGGGCGTCGTCAGCTCCCTTTCCGGTCCACCGAACTGCTCGTTCCGGAAGCTTGCGGAGTAGCGCTGCGCAAAGCGCAGGGCGCCGAGCTTGCGGCCGTCGTAGGCCTCGTGGCGCGTGGTGATTGTGCCCGTGGTCAGCCAGCCGGAGACGAACACGCGCGAGTCCATCATGCAGTCCGATCGCTCCCACTCCATCCCCTTCTCGTCGGGAGACGTGCTGCGGCCCCAGCACCGCATGAAGTCCTCCTGCGGCAGCGGGATGACGTAGCGCGGGTGCGACGCGTGCCGCCACGGCTCCTCGAGGAAGCGCAGGGTCAGCGCTTCCTGGTGGGCCATGAGCTGGCGCGTCAGCTCGGGATACGCGGGCGCGGTGATCGGCTTGCTGTCACGACCACGCTCGAGCAGTTCCTCGGCGAACAGCGACGGCACCAGGAAGCTGACCTGCTCGCCGTCGCGCCGGGCCGCCACGTTGACGCCGATCACCCGGCCACGTTGATCCAGCGTCGGCCCGCCGCTCACGCCGGGATTCAACGAGCCGGCGAAGAAGATCGTCGGGTAGAAGCTCCGCTCCACCATGCCGTTGTACGTGCCCTCGATCACCGCAAAGCCGATGTCGAGAGGATTGCCGAGCGAGTAGATGCGCTCGCCTTGTGAAATCGGCGTCTCCTTCGGATGGAACCGCAGCGGCGTCAGCCCGGCCAGCGCTGCCGGATCGACGGGCTTCACCAGCGCGACGTCATGAATGGCGTCGAAGGCGAGGATCTGCAGCGCGCCTTCCTTGCGGCTCGATGTGCTGTAGACGAGCCGGTAGCGCTCAGGCTGCAGCGCGGCCTGACTGACGACGTGGTAGTTGGTGATGATGTGGCCGGCATCGGTGACGAGAAAGCCCGAGCCGACGCTGGCCTGGGTATCCTGTCCCTTCAGCAGCGTCCGGACCTGCAGCAGCTCGGCACGCGCCTCGTTGTAGATCCGCTGCGCGGAGGCGGACAGCGTCTGCGGCTGTTCCTCCATCTGCGGAATCTGTAGTTCCGGGATCTGGTCCTCTGGAACCTGCGGCGGCGGAGCTTGTTGTGAGGGAGCTTGTGGTGGTGGAACCTGCTGCGGCGGAGCCTGCTTCGGCGGAGCCTGCGCCGACACGCGCCACGCGCACAGCGCCGCGATCACGGCGGCGCCGGCGAGCCCCCGTGCTCGAGTCATACGCATCCTCCGATTTTATCCGACCCTCCGCCGCAGATGTTCCAGTCACATGTGGCGCATGCTCCAGACACCTGTGGAGCAGACTTCAGTTCTGCTCAACATGCGCAGGATTTGCCGAGGAGNCACNGGACTGAAGTCCTGTGCCNCAGGTGAGNAGATATGATCAGCTTNCGATGGCCGACCAGCCCTCCCTGCCCGCGCGAGTCGGGCACTACGCGATCGTCCGCCGGCTCGGCGAGGGCGGCATGGGCGTCGTCTACGCGGCAAGGGACGAGAAACTCCAGCGCACAGTGGCGCTGAAGACCATGTCGTCGATCGCGCCGGACGAAACGGCGCGGCGCCGCTTCTGGCGCGAGGCACGTGCGGCGGCGAGCGTCAACCATCCCAACGTCTGCCAGATCTACGAGATCGGCGAAGACGAGGGACAACTGTTCATCGCGATGGAGCTGCTCGAGGGCGAAGTGCTGTCCGATCGCCTGCGGCACGGAGCGCTCAGTCTCTCCGAGGTCATGCCCATTGGCCTCGGGATGCTGTCGGCGCTCTCCGCCCTGCACACCGCCGGCATCGTCCACCGCGATCTCAAGCCGTCGAACGTCTTCCTGACGCTGCACGGCGTGAAGCTGCTCGACTTCGGCCTGGCGCGTCCCCAGCTGGAGGAGGCGTTCAACACAGTCACGGTCACGGAGGTGACCCGGGACGGCGTGATCGTCGGCACGCCGAGGTACATGGCGCCGGAGCAGATCAGCGGCGAGACCGTGGACTCGCGCGGCGATCTCTTCGCCGCCGGCGCGATCATGTTCGAGATGCTCGCGGGCCGGCCGGCGTTCGTCGGCCGCTCGATCGTGGAGATCCTGCACGCGACCAGGTTCGAGCAGCCGCCTGCGCTTACCGGGTCGCCGGCGGTCGCTGCGGTGGACCGCGTGATCCGGCGCGCCCTTGCGAAGCGTCCCGCGGATCGGCCGCCGTCGGCCACGGTGATGGCCGAAGAGCTGCGCGCGATTACCGGCGCCGACGGCCACGACACCGCCAGCCTGGCGCACGCGCTGACGCGACTGGTCGTGCTGCCATTCCGCGTGCTGCGGCCGGATCCGGAGACCGACTTCCTGGCCTTCAGCCTGCCCGATGCCATCACCACGTCGCTCGGGGCCACCCGGTCGCTGGTGCTGCGCTCGAGCGCGGTCGCCGCACGCTTTGCGGCCGAGGCGCCCAATCTCAAGACGCTGGCGACCGAGGCGGACGTCGACTGCGTGGTGATGGGCACGCTGCTGCGTGCGGGCACGCAGCTCCGCGTGTCGGCGCAGCTCATTGAAGCGCCCAGTGGCACGGTCCTGACGTCGCATACCGTCACGTCATCCCTCGGCGATCTGTTCCAGCTCCAGGACGACATCGCCCGTCGCATCGTCGAGGCACTGTCGCCGCCGCTGACCGCCACGACGACGCCTCCTCCGACGCCAGACCAGCCGCACGATGCGCGCGCGTACGAGCTGTACCTGCGCGCCAACGAGCTGGCCCGGACCTACGACGGGCTTCCGGGCGCGCGCGACCTCTATCAACAGAGTCTCGAGCTCGATTCCCGGTTCGCGCCTGCGTGGGCGCGGCTGGGCCGTTCGATCCGCGTCATCGGCAAGTTCATCGATGGCGCGCCCGGCAGCGAGTCGAAGGCCGAGGACGCCTTCCGCCGCGCGCTGGCGCTGAACCCGCGGCTGTCGATCGCGCACAAGTTCTACGCGAATCTGGAGGCGGAGATCGGGCAGGGCGAGCGCGCTATCGTGCGCCTGATCGGCGAAGCGACCCGTCACGGCAACGATCCCGAGCTGTTCTCGGGCCTGGTCCACGCCTGCCGCTACTGCGGCCTGTTCGAGCAGTCGATCGCCGCCCACGCGGAGGCCCGTCGACTCGATCCCAACATTTCCACGGGCATCGAGCAGACGTTTCTGCTCGCCGGCGAGCTCGACCGGCTGCTGGCCACCGAGCCCCCGGTTGCCGGTTCTGGCGGCGACGAGGGCATTCGCGTGATCGGCTTGGGGCTGGCGGGAAGGGTCGACGAAGCGCGCGAACGGCTTCTGGCGATGCGCCAGGCCTCGCGCATCCCGACCTTCGTCCTCTGGACTGATCACCTCATGGCCTGGCTCGAACGCCGCGACGAAAGTCTCGATATCGCCATTCTTGGCAACCTGAGGGTCCTGCAGGATCCTGAGGCGATCTTCCAGGAGGGCCTGCTGCACTGCGATCGGGGCCTGTACGAAGCGGGCTTGAACGAGATCCAGGCGGCCGTCGCGAAGGGCTACTTCATTGCGCCGACGCTTGCACGCAGCCGGCAGTTCGATGCGCTCAGGAGCAATCCCGTCTTCCAGAGAGTCGTTGCCGACGCCGAGGCCGGATCCGCACGAGCGCTGGCCGCGTTTCGCGACGCGGGCGGCGAGCGCCTGCTCGGAATGTGATGAAGACGCTCGCGCAACGCCACGACATGGACGAAGTGCTCTCGCGGCTTGCCAACGTCCGGCCCGACAGCCCGCGCCAGTGGGGACACATGTCGGCGCCGCAGATGATCTGCCACCTGAGCGATGCGTTCCGGATGGCGGGCGAGAAGCCCTTGCCAGACGACTCGACGCTCGCGCAGCGCACGCTGATCAAGTGGATGGCGCTGTATGCGCCACTTCCCTGGCCGACGGGGAAGCTCGTGACGCGGCCGGAGATCGATCAGGTCCGGGGCGGCGGCTGCTCACCCGGCGTGTTTGCAGACGACGTCGCCAGGCTGGTGACGCTCGTCGATCAGTTCACGACGCGGGACCGCAGGACCGGTTGGCCCGCGCATCCCTTCTTCGGCGCGATGTCCTCGAGTGCCTGGCTGCGGTGGGGTTACCTGCACATGGATCACCACCTGCGCCAGTTCGGGGTATAGCATGTGACACCGGTGGAGCAGAACTTCAGTTCCGCTCATCAACCGACACCTCGCAGAAGAAGCCTCGCAGAAGCACAGGATTGACGTCCTGTGCCACTGGTGTCGGAGTCGGGAGTCGGCATGAGTCAGACCCGCAGACAGTTCATCCGGCGATGCGCCGGAGCGGCCGGCGCCGCGGCGATGTCACGCTCGCTTGGAGCACCGCGAATGACCGCCCAGTCACTGCAGTCGCTCACGAACTGGGCTGGAAACCTCACCTACGGAAGCCCGCTTTCAACGGCCACATCCGTCCCGCAGGTGCGGGACTTCGTCAGGAGTCACGACCGCCTGCGCGTGCTCGGCACGAGGCACTGCTTCAACAGCATCGCCGACAGCACCGCGCATCTGCTGTCCGTCCGGGACATGAATCGCGTCGTCTCGATCGACGCGGCCACGCGGACGGTCACGCTGGAAGCGGGTATGAGCTACGGCCAGCTCTGTCCCGGTCTGGACGAGAAGGGCTTCGCCCTGCACAACCTGGCTTCGCTGCCGCACATCTCCGTCGCCGGCGCGTGCGCAACGGGGACTCACGGCTCGGGNGTGAAGAACGGAAATTTGTCGACGGCGGTCTCGGGGCTGGANCTTGTGACCGCGAGCGGCGACGTGCTCACGCTGTCGCGTCAGAAGGACGGCGAGACCTTCAATGCNGCTGTCGTCAGTCTCGGCGCCCTNGGGGTNGTCACCNGGGTGACGCTCGACGTGCAGCCGACGTACACCATGCGACAGAACGTGTTCCTCGATCTGGACATGGTCCAGGTCAGAGACCACTTCGACGACATCATGTCGGCCGGCTACAGCGTCAGCTTGTTCACCGATTGGCAGAAGGGCCGGGTGAACGAGGTCTGGGTCAAGCGGCGCGTCGACCAGGGCGGGGCCATCGAGTCGGCGCCCGAGTTCTTTGGCGCGCGCGCGGCCACAACCGACGTCCACCCGATCGTGGAGCTGTCGGCCGAGAACTGCACGAAGCAGATGGGCGTCGAAGGGCCGTGGTACGAGCGGCTGCCGCACTTCCGCATGGGGTTCACGCCCAGCAGCGGCAAGGAGCTGCAGTCCGAATACTTCGTCCCGCGTCGCAACGCGGTGGAGGCTATTGGTGCCGTCGAGCGCCTGCACGATCACGTGAGCCCGCACCTGATGATTACGGAGCTGCGGACGATCGATGCCGACGACCTGTGGATGAGCCCGTGCTACAAGCGTCCGAGCCTTGCCATTCACTTCACGTGGAAGCAGGACTGGGCCTCGGTGAGCAAAGTGCTCCCGATGATCGAGCGCGAGCTGGCGCCGTTCGGCGTGCGGCCACACTGGGGCAAGCTGTTCACGATTCCCGGCGGCGAGCTGCAGCGCCGCTATGACCGTTGCGACGAGTTCAAGCGCCTGCTTGCGGAGCACGACCCGAAGGGGAAGTTCCGCAACGCGTTTCTGGAGCAGACGTTGTACAGCTGACGGCAGCGCCCTGCGGATCAGCGCGCCTTGCCCGTCAGCGAGCGGATCAGCTCGACTTCTTCCTGCTTGTAAGGCGTCCCGTCCTGGCGAAGCACTTCGTGAAACCACACCGCCGGCTCGCGTCCGTTCACGTACGGCGTCTTCCACGAGTCCCACGGCAGGTAGGTCTGCGTCTTGCCCGCGACGAAGCCCCAGTTGATCGCGCCGACGTTGTATTTCTTGGCCACCGGCAGCGATCCCTGGAACGTGCTGCCGTTGCCGCGCGCCATGTACTCCGTGCAGATGATCGGGCGCTTCAGCCGCTGCAGCCAGACGATTCGCTTCTCGAACTCGGCGCCGCTGTCGTAGTTGTGGAAGGAGATGACGTCGGACTGCTCGAGCTGGATGCGCTCCATTGGCGACAGCTTGTCGTCCGAAGACCAGTCGCCTTTCCAGACGCCGGAGGTGAGTGGCTGCTCTGCGCCGGCCTCACGCGCCCACTGGTACACCTGCGGCAGCAGTGACAGAACGAGGTCGACCTTGTTGCCGGGCTCGTCCTTCGCGTAGCTGCCGCTGTTGCCGTTGTCGGGCTCGTTCCACACGTCCCAGCCGAGCACGCGCGTGTCCTTCGCGAAGGCGCCGACGACGCCCGTGACGTACGCCTTCAGCCGCGGGTACTGCGTCGGATCCGACAGCGCTTTCGCGCCAGGCGCCTGCACCCAGCCCGAGTTGTGCACGCCCGGGGTCGGGGCGTGCTGCGGCCCCAGTTTCGGCAGCGGATCCCAGCACGAGTCGAACAGCACGAACAGCGGCCGGATCTGATGCTTCGAGGCGATGTCGAGGAACCGATCGATCCGCGCGCGGAACGCCGCAGCGTCCTGCTGCCACGGCAGATCGTGCAGGAACACGCGCATCGTCGTCATGCCGAGGCCTTCGGCCCACCCGAGCTCCTTGTCGATGGCGGCCGCGTCGAACGTGTCCGCCTGCCACATCTCGAGCTCGTTGATGGCGCTGGCAGGCGTGTAGTTGCTGCCGACCAGCCACGGCTGTTTCGCGTACCACGCGTTGGCTTTCTCTTCGGACCAGCGCGAGGTATCCGCGGATGCCGGGATCAGGGCCGCCATGCTGCCGGCGAGGGCAATGATCAGGGTCAGCGTCCGGGTGCGCACGAGTGTTCTCTCCATGTCGGGGGAGCCTATCACCGCAGGAGGGCCGAACTGAAGTTCGGCCCTACGTACTCCGCACGACCGGGCATTACGCACGCCTGGAGGGTCCAGCGGCTGAGCTTAGCGGTTGCAGTAACATCGATAGATTGCCCTCGGTGTAAGGAGACGACTGTGATCAAAGCCATCCGACTCCCTCTCACGGCCCTGATACTGGCCGTTTTGCCCGCCCTCGCCTTCGCGCAGAAGACGACGTACGACTTCGACAAGGACGTCAACTTCGCGTCCATCCACACGTACGCCTTGAAGGAGGGCACCCCTGCCGGCAACCCGCTGATCGACAAGCGGCTCGTCGATGCCATCCAGTCGCAGCTCGCGGCGAAAGGGCTGAAGGTCGACGAGGCCAACCCGGACGTCTGGGTCGTCTATCACGTGTCGGTGGACAAGAAGAAAGAGCTGAGCGGCTACACCAGCGGCTACGGCGCGTATGGTGGTTACGGCTGGCGCTACGGTGGCGGCATGACCACCACCAACATGCAGGTGAATGAAATCCTGGTGGGGACCCTGATCATCGACATGGCCTCTGCGTCGGCAAAGGCCCTGGTCTGGCGAGGCGTCGGGGTCAAGGAGATCGACACCGGCGCGAAACCCGACAAGCGCGACAAGAACATCAACAAGGCGGTTGAGAAAATCCTCAAGGAGTACCCGCCGAAGGTGAAGAGCTGACGGATTTACAATGGCCGACGCACCGCCCGTGATCCGGGCCACTGGGAGGACATCGTGAGAAGGACGCACTTGATCGTCGCGGCTCTGGCGGCCGCCGTGTTCGCATTGGCGCCAGCTTCCGCTCGGGCGCAGAACGAGAAGCTCGACATCTCGGCCTTCGCCATCAACATGAGCAACATCGCGACGGGCTCCACCGCCGTCGTCCAGATCAACATCGACTCGTGGTCCACGCCCGAGGAGCGCGAGATGCTCATCACGACCATGGTCGAGAAGAAACCTGATGACCTGCTGAAGGCGCTGCAGAAGCTGCCGAAGCGCGGCTTCTTCCGCATCCCGATGGCGCGGCCTCCGGATCCGCATCACCTCTCGCTGGGTATCGACATCCACTACGCGTGGCAGACGCCGCTGCCCGACGGCGGCCGCCGCATCGTGCTCGCGACCGACCGCTACATCGGCTTTTCCGAGGCGCGGAACCAGCCGCGGTCGATCGACTACCCGTTCACGCTGTTCGAGATCCGCGTCGACAAGGACGGCAAGGGCCAGGGCAAGTGCGCCGTCGCGACCAAGATCGACTTCAACAAGGAAAAGAAAGTCGTCGAGATCGAGAACTACGGCAGCGAGCCCGTTCGCCTGAACGAAGTCAAGGTGAAGGTGAAGTCCTAAAGCCCGCTGGCAACTGTCTTGCTCACTCTCCTGGTGATCGTTCGCCAGGAGAGTGAGCCATGACCCTCCACGTTCGCGACGTCGAAGGCACCTTCGAGCTCTTCCTCTACCGGCTGTCGGGCGCTGCGGTGCTCGACGCCGGCATCTACGAAAGCATCGAGTCCGACCCACGGGCGACCAGGCAGGCGGCGGCCGTCGTCCTGCTCTCCGCGGTCGCCGCGGGAATCGGCGCAGGCGGACTCATCGGTCCCCGCCCGGTCGTGCTGGCGGCCATCTCGGCGCTCGCGCTCGTCACCTGGCTCGCCTGGGGCATGCTGATGTTCCAGATCGGCGCGCGACTACTGCCCGAACCGCAGACCAGCGCGACGCTGAGCGAGCTGTTGCGGACCACGGGCTTTGCGGCCTCGCCGGGACTGCTCCAGGTCTTCGCCATCCTGCCGGGCATGGCGATTCCGGTGTTCGTTGGCGTCTGGCTCTGGATGATCGGCGCCATGATCGTGGGCGTGCGGCACGCGCTCGACTATCAGAGCACCGGGCGCGCGGTCGCCGTCTGCGTCGTGGCGGCGGCGCTCGCACTGGTCATGGCATTCGGCTTCGGCGCGATCTTCTCGCCAGTCGTGAGCTGATCTTCAGTTCCCGCCCCGCTGCTGGATCGTTTCGAGATACCGGACGAGCGCGTAGATGCGCTCGTCCGGCGAGTCGCCGGGTCCGGTCCCGGAACGCTTGAACGCATCGCCCCAGATCGGCATGTCCGGTCCGCCGTGGCCTGGCATCTTCTGCTTTCCGTCGATGATCCTCCGCACAAGCGCGGACGGAAACACGTCGGCGTTGTGCGCCGCGAACAGCGTCAGATCCGGCGGCGGTTCCTTGAGGCGGCTGACGAAGGGGCCATCGCCGTGGCCGCCGCCGCCGTGACAGACGGCACAGTGGGTCACGTAGAGCGCGCGGCCGCGGGCGGTCGCCGCCGTTGACCCTGATGTCGGCTGGGCTGCGGCCACACTGCAACAGCCGGCAACGATCAGCACGCCAGACAGGGTTGCGCAAATCCGGTCAGCGCTCATCACGATGTCGCTCCTCGTTGACGTTCCGGCTCACCGATAGGCCGGGCCGTACCCCTTGCGGTTCACGCCGTGACACGTCGCGCACGACTGAACCAGCTCGCTGTAGACGGCGACGCGCGACGGCGTGTCCTCGGCCTGCCGCGCGCGCGCGGCCAGCTCGTGCACGTGCCGCTCGCTCTTCATGATTTCGCCGCTCACCCTGGCATCGCTCGGCAGTTGCGACTTCCCGAGCGGGGCGGCGACCAGCGCGTCCGCGCCCTGATTCCAGAGCGAGGTGGACGGTGTGGTGAGGCCCTGCACCAGCAGGTCCATCGCGGCCTGATGCGCGATCATGTGGCCGATCACGCCGCCGATTGTCGCCTCCGGCGGCGCCGGATGCGCCGGCATCGTGCCAACCGCGCGGTGGCAGTCGCCGCAGGTGGCCAGCATCTCGGCGGTGGCCGACGCCGCCGCGGGCAGGTCCGCGGCGCCCGCGGCGCGTCCGGCGGAGGTTCTCATCGCCAGCAGATACGGCGCCGCGCCTGGAGGCAGGCCCGCCGGATCGGGGAAGTGCGCCACCAGCCGCGCTTCGTTCTTCGCGCCCTGCAGATTGCCTCGGATGATGGAGTCGAGCGCGCCCGTGACCGAGCGGAACTGCTCGTGCATCAGCTCGGCCCGACCCTTCGAGGGCGTGATTTGGCCGGCTCCTGACGCTGTGGCGGCCGCGCGCAGCAGGCCGCCCGTGCCAACGAGTGCTGCCAGTGCCAATGCGACGGAGATCCTGTGAGTCACGATGGCCTCCCTGGCTTCATCGCGGCGAACTGGGAATACAGCTGCCACCGTGCCGAGACGTCGGTTTCGGCCTCGCGCAGCAGCTCGCGATCGCCGGCCGACTCGGCGTGGGTGATGTGATCGAATCTGGGCTCGCCCAGGAAGTACTCGTTGAGCGGAAGCGTCGGCGCGCGGGAGTCGAGCACGAACGGGTTCTCGCCCTTTGCCGCGCGCGCCGGGTTGTATCGGAAGAGCGGCCAGTAGCCCGACTGCACCGCGTGCTTCTGCTGGTCGAGCGAGTGTGTCAGGTCGTAGCCGTGCGCGATGCATGGGCCGAAGGCGATGATGAGCGCCGGCCCGTCGTGGGCCTCGGCCTCTTCGAAGGCCTGGAGCGTCTGCGTGTCGTTGGCGCCCATCGACACCCGCGCGACGTAGACGTTGCCGTAGCTGGTTGCCATCAGCGCCAGGTCCTTCTTCGCCGTCTCCTTGCCGCCCGCGGCGAACCGCGCAACGGCGCCGCGCGGCGTCGCCTTGGAGCGCTGGCCGCCGGTGTTGGAGTAGACCTCGGTGTCGAGCACGAGCAGCTTGACGTTCTGCCCGGACGCCAGCACGTGGTCGAGGCCGCCGAAGCCGATGTCGTACGCCCAGCCGTCGCCGCCGACGATCCACACGCTCTTCCTGATCAGGGAATCTGCCAGCGCGAGCAGGTCGTGCGCGGCCACATCGTCGGCGCCTTTCAGCGCTGCCCTCAGCTCAGCCACTCGCGCACGCTGCGCCGCGACTCCGGCCTCGCCCGCCTGATCCGCGTGGAGCAGCGCGCCAGCGAGCGGCTCGCCGACGACTGGCGCGAGCTGCGCCACCAGCGCTTCAGCGGCCCGCCGCTGCTCGTCGATCGCCAGTCGGATGCCCAGGCCGAACTCGGCGTTGTCCTCGAACAGCGAGTTCGCCCACGCCGGGCCGTGCCCCTCGCGATTCACCGTGTAGGGCGTTGTCGGCAGGTTCCCGCCGTAGATGGAGGAGCAGCCGGTGGCATTGGCGATGACGGCGCGGTCGCCGAACAACTGCGTCAGCAGGCGCAGGTACGGAGTCTCGCCGCAGCCCGCGCACGCGCCGGAGAACTCGAACAGAGGCTGGAGCAGCTGCGTGCGCTTGACCAGACCGCCCGGCAGCACCGGGTCTCGCATTTCCGGGAGGCTCAGGAAGAAGGTCCAGTTCTCGCGCTCACGCTCGAGAATCGGCGCCTGGGGCGCCATGCCCACCGCCTTGTGCGCGCGATCCGTCTTGTCGTGCACCGGACAGACCTCGACGCACAGGTTACACCCCGTGCAGTCCTCGGGCGCCACCTGCAGGCTGTAGCGCTGCTGTTCGAGCCCCTTCCACTGGGGCTTTGACGACTTGAAACCGTCGGGCGCGCCGTGCAGATACGCCGACTCGTAGACCTTCGCTCGCAGCGCGGCGTGCGGACACACCAGCACGCACTTGCCGCACTGGATGCACAACTGCTCGTCCCAGACCGGAATCTCGGTGGCCAGGTTGCGTTTCTCCCACTTCGACGTGCCGGTGGGGAAGGTGCCGTCGATCGGAAAAGCGCTGACCGGCAGGTAATCGCCCTTTCCCGCCAGGATGCGCGCGGTCACGCGCTGCACGAAGTCGGGCGACGCTTGCGGCACGAATGGCGCCCGGATTTCCTCCCGTGTGACGCGGCCGGGAGTGACACATTCATACAGGTGCGCGAGCGTCTGATCGACAGCCTCGAAATTCTGGAGGACGACCTCTTCGCCTCGTTTGCTGTAACTCTTCCGGATGGCCTTCTTGATGGCGGCGATCGCGTCCTCACGCGGCAGGACGCCGCTCAGCGCGAAGAAGCAGGTCTGCATGATCGTGTTGATGCGGCGCCCCATCCCCGTCGTCGCAGCCACGCTGTTGGCGTCGATGACGTGCAACCGAAGGCGCTTTTCGATGATGGCCTCCTGCACCGCCGCAGGCAGGTGGTCCCACACCTCGTCAGGTCCGTAAGGGCTGTTCAGCAGAAAGACGGCCCCTGGCGCGGCTACCGACAGCACGTCCACGCGGTCCAGGAACGCGAACTGATGGCACGCGACGAACTGGGCTTCGCGGATGAGATACGTGGACTGAATGGGCCTCGGCCCGAACCGCAGGTGCGACACGGTCATCGCGCCGGACTTCTTCGAGTCGTACACGAAATAGCCCTGTGCGAGTAGCGGCGTCTCCTCGCCGATGATCTTGATCGAGTTCTTGTTCGCGCCGACGGTGCCATCCGACCCGAGCCCGTAGAAAACCGCGCGAACGACCTCGGGGTCCTCACAGCTGAACGTGGTGTCGTATGCAAGGCTCGTGTGCGTCACGTCGTCCATGATGCCGAGCGTGAAGTGGTTGCGGGGATGCGGCTCGGCCAGCGAGTCGAACGTCGCCTTCACCATCGCCGGCGTGAATTCCTTTGACGACAGGCCGTAGCGGCCTCCCACGATCATCGGGCGCGCCGGCAGGGTCAGCAGGCCCGACTCCATGGCTTCGTCGACCGCCGAGACGACGTCCAGATAAAGCGGTTCGCCCGTGGCTCCTGGTTCCTTCGTGCGATCCAGTACGGCGATGGACTTCACCGTCGGGGGCAGGGCGCGCGCGAAGTGCTCGACCGAAAACGGTCGATACAGCCTGACCTTCACCAGGCCGACGCGCTCGCCTCGCTGGTTCAGCCGCCGGACCGCCTCCTCGGCGGCCTCTGCGCCGGAGCCCATCATCACGATGACGCGAGCCGCGTCCGGCGCACCGACGTAGTCGAACAGGTGGTACTGCCGGCCGGTGAGCGCGGACAGCCGATTCATCTCGGCTTCGACGATGCCGGGGCACTCCAGGTAGAAGGCGTTGGCCGCCTCGCGCGCCTGGAAGAAGACGTCGGGGTTCTGCGCCGTGCCGCGGATCACCGGATGCTCGGGGGACAGCCCGCGCGCGCGATGCTGGTGGACCAGCTCGTCATCGATCATGCCGCGCATGTCGTCCGCGGTGAGCTCCTCGATCTTCGCGATCTCGTGCGACGTGCGGAATCCGTCGAAGAAGTGCACGAACGGAATGCGCGAACGGAGGCTGGCCGTTCGTGCCACGAGCGCCAGGTCCATCGTCTCCTGCACCGAGTTCGACGCCAGCAGCGCAAAGCCCGTGCCGCGGCACGCCATCACGTCGCTGTGATCGCCGAAGATCGAGAGCGCGTGAGTCGCCAGCGTCCGCGCGGCGACGTGAATGACGGTCGGCGTGAGCTCGCCGGCCATCTTGAACATGTTCGGGATCATCAGCAGCAGCCCCTGCGACGCGGTGAACGTCGTCGCGAGAGATCCCGCCTGCAGCGCGCCGTGCAGCGTCCCCGCCGCGCCAGCCTCGCTCTGCATCTCGACAACGGTCGGGACGTTACCCCAGAGGTTCCTGACACCCGCCGCCGCCCACTCGTCGGCCCATTCGCCCATCGGCGAGGCAGGGGTGATCGGGTAGATGGCGACGATGTCGTTTGTGGCGTACGCGATGCGCGCGGCCGCTTCGTTGCCGTCGATCGTGATCATCCGCCGCGGCATGGCTGGACTCCTGGAAGGTGTGGGGCGGTCGGGGCCCATCTTCAGGTAAGGCAACGGGTGTGCCAGCCGACGGCAGCCGGCACAACTGAAGTTGCGCCCTGCGTACGTCACCCGGCGCGGCGGCGGCCGCAGGGTCGAACTTCGGTTCGGACTGACCGCTGTGGATTTTCTCTCAGGTCAGCCGCGAAATCACGCGCCCGTCGCGTGACTCGCCAGCAGGACGCCGGAGGTCCGCTGTTGTGTTTGAGTATCGCGAGCTGGAGGAGTATTCTCGCCTGTCAGGACCTTGGCGTGCATTCCAGTATCAACGGCCCGACCGCTGCGGCACACTGGGTCCAGTTCTTCGACGACCTGCAGTCGCGTTCAGAGACTGTCGCGTCCTTCCTCCAGGACGGACTCGATCGCGGTGCCACGCTGCTCATCGTCGAGACGAAGGAACACTGGCAGGCCACTGCGCGATTGCTGGCAGGGCGGCGCGTCCCGATTGAAGCGGCCGCCCAATCCGGCCAGCTGACTGTTCTCGACGCGACTGACGCGGTGACTCTCGTCGGCGGCGCCGATGGACTGAGCTCCGAGCGCTTCGATCGATCCGTCGGCGCGCTGGTGCGCCAGCTCGCGTCTCGCGCGCGCTCGTTGCGCGTCTACGGTGAAGTGGTCGACGTGTTCGCCGAGCGCGGCGAGTTCGATGCCGCGCTGCGCCTCGAGGCGCTGTGGAACGACCTGATCGCCCAGGTTCCGATGTCGCTGCTGTGCGGGTACTCGGCGCCGCGTTACGGCGAGCCGGGGCGATCGGAGGAGCTTCAGCGCATCTGCGCCACGCACTCCCACCAGCGTTTGAGTACCGGCGACACGATCGCCATACAGCAACTCGCCCGTTAAGGCCGCCTCGACCGGCTCACTCGAAGCGCCACAATGCAGAACCGTTGTCCGGCCGCGAGTCCTGGCGGCCTCAGCCCCGGACGTAGAATGGCATCCATCATGAGAACCGCATTCGCCTTGTTGATCGCCATCGTGTCTCTCGGCCTGCCGGCTCACGGCGACCAGGCCCCCGCCGGCGCCAACCCGGCCGCGAAAGAGCGTGTGGCCGCCCTGAAGCAGGCGCTCGCCGAGAACCAGGCCGCGCTGAAGCATTACACCTGGACCGAGACCACCGAGATCAGCCTCAAGGGCGAAGTGAAGAAGCGGCAACAGAAGACGTGCCGCTACGGACCCGACGGCAAGGTACAGAAGACCGCGGTTGAAGGCGGCGAGCCCCAGCAGGCGCAGCAGTCGGAGGAATCTCGCGGCGGCGGCCGCCGGCGCGGCGGCGACGCGGCGAAAAAGGCTGTGGTAGCGCACAAGGTGGGCGAGATCAAGGACTACATGGAGAAGGTGGCCGCGCTCGTCCACGAGTACGTGCCGCCCGACAAGGAGAAGATTCAGGCGGCAGCTGCCGCCGGCCACGTCTCGATGAAGCCTGATGCGGCCACGGGAATCGCCGCGCTCGGCGTCCAGGACTACTTCAAGGCCGGCGATGCGCTGGACATCGGTCTGGACCTCAAAGGCAGCGCCCTTTCCAGCTACAACGTCCGCTCGTATGTCGACGACCCGAAAAAGGACGCCGTCACTCTTGCCGTGCAGTTCGACAAGCTGCCCGACGGCACGAGCTATCCGAAACAGACGATGCTCGACGTCACCGCCCAGAAGATCCAGGTCAAGGTGACGAATTCGGGATACGCCAAGATCCAATAGATGGACGAGGGACGAAGGACGAGGGACGAACGCAGCGCGGCTCTGCGATTCGGTCTCGCCGTGCTTCTGCTGACGACGGGCGCGTCGCTCGCGCATGCGAGCGACAAGACCGACATCGTCATGCTGAACACCGGCGACCGCATCACGTGCGAGATCAAGCAGCTCGAGCGCGGGCGGCTGACGGTGAAGACCGACCCGATGGACACGGTGACCGTCCACTGGGGTGACGTCGTATCGCTCACGAGCACGAAGTACTTCGAGATCGAGGTCGCGTCCGGCATCCGTTATTACGGGTCGCTCAAGGCCGATGCGCCGGGCATCATCGTCGTCGTCGGCGCGCTGGCAGGGTCGACCTCACTGCACCTGCTGGACGTCGTCCGGATCACGCCGCTCGAGCGGAGCTTCTGGAGCCGCCTGGACGGCGCGATCGGCCTCGGTTACAGCTACACGCGCGCCAGCGACCAGACGCAGTGGACGCTGAATGCCAATACCAGCTACCGCGCGCGGCGCTATCTGACCCAGGGGAGCATCTCGTCGCAGTTCACGGCCATCGAGGGCGCCGATTCCACGTCCAGGAACACGCTGACGCTCTCGAGCCGCCGGTTCTTCGGCCAGCGATGGTTCACTGCCGGTTTCGGCCAGCTCCAGCAGGACCAGTCGCTGGGTCTCGATTTCAGAAGCGTGCTCGGTGCCGTCGGCGGGCGGTACTTGATTCAGCGGCCCGAGACAACTGTTTCCGTCTTCGCGGGCCCGGCATACACGCGCGAGCAGTTCAACGGCGACCCCACGGAGAATTCCGCGGAGGCGGTGCTGGGGGCCGACTGGGAGTGGTTCACGCCGGGGAACAACGACACGGATCTGTCCACCACTGTTCTCAGCTACTACAACCTGTCGGGCGGCGCCCGGGCCCGCATCGAGTTCAACACGTCGTACACGCAGAAGCTCGTCAAGGACCTTCACTGGAGCCTCAACGTCTTCGAGAGCTACAACGGCGACCCGCCCGAGGGGCAGAAGGCGAACGACTTCGGCGTCAGCATCACGCTCGGCTGGTCGTTCTGATCGCCGCGACAGTTCGTGGCCGTACACAGAGGTCGCGTGACCGCCAGGCCCTACGGCTCAGCTACTCACGGCTTCATCATCGCGGGCTTGTTCGGCGATGCTCCGGACGCGTTACACTTCGCACTTCCTGTTCCAGCTCACTCGGCACTTTGCACTTCTCACTTAGCACTGCATGCGTCGTCACCGTCTCGTTCTCGCCGCGTTGACGCTCGGGATGCTCCACGGCGTTGCCCCGCTCGCCCGGGAGCAGCAGCCGCGAACCGACGTGCTGAAAGTGCCGGAGGGTTCCGCTCGCCTCCCGGCCGAGTTCATGCAGTTGCTCCAGACCAATCCCTACGCGTTCTTCCGCTTCGTCAACCGTCCATGGGCGAGCCGCGTCTGTGACGCCTTCGGCCGCGACCGCGACGCGCTCGTCAAGGTCCGCCTGCACGGCGACGCGCACGTCGAGCAGTACGCCTTCACCGACACCGCGTATGGCCTTGACGACTTCGACGACACGGCCGAGGGCCCGGCCGTCATCGACCTGGTGCGCTTCATCGGGTCGATTCGCGTGGCCGCGCGCGATCGCGGCTGGACCGATCAGATCGACCTCATCACCGACGAGTTCCTGCGCGGCTACCAGCGTGGGCTGAACGATCCGACGTTCCGATCCGACCAGCCCGGGTTCGTGACGCGCATGCGGCAACAACGTCAGGTCCGGACGCAGGCCGAGTTTCTCTCCTGGGCCGAGGGGCTGATGACGCCGGTGCCTGCCGACGTCGAGCGGGCCACGCGCAAGGGCCTGGAATTGCTCGCCGCGCGGGCTGCCACCGGCGAGTCGCGCATGCCGCCGGGCTACTTCGTCGTGAAGCGGGTCGGCGCGCTTACGGTGGGCGTCGGCAGCCGGCGCCTCCCGAAGTTGCTCGTGCGCGTCGAGGGACCGTCCACGGCCACGGCCGACGATGTGATTCTGGAAGAGAAAGAGCCGGCGGCAAACCTGGACGGGCTGGAGTGCCTGGGGCTGCCCGCGCAGAGTCCTGCCGCGCGCGTGGTCACGGGCGCGCAGCGCGTGGGGCGGCTGGACCACGAGGTGCTCACGCTGGTGCCGGCGCCCATCCAGGGACCGACCGTGCTCAGGCACTGGTGGATTCACGACTGGTCGCCGTCATATAGCGAAGTGGAGATCGCGCTGCTCGAGTCTCCCGCCGAGTTGATCGAGCTGGCGCAGGATGCCGGCGTCCAACTGGGCAGCTCATGCCTGCCCTCGCTCGGCGCGAGCGCGTTCGAGCGCCGCCGTCGCGTAAGCCAATCCATCGTTCTTCTGGATTCCAGGATCAAGGACGTGGCGCGGCGGCTGACCGACGAGATGTACGACGCGTGGAAGAAGTTTGGGAACTGACGCAGTCGGGTCCTCTTGGAACTGACGATGTCGGGTCCGATGACAACGTTCGTGGCGGCGGGCCTTCAGGCCGGCGTGGCTGGACGGTCGAAGGCGAGAAACGCCGCGTCGGACCGAAGGCGCGCAGGATGATCGTGCAGGCGGCGGGCCAGCAGGTCGTGCGCATCTCGTCCATGACGTTGTTCGAGATCGTCGCGCTGCACACCGCCGGACGCCTGCAGCTGTCGCAACCCGTCGAGGATTGGATCGTCGAATCCCTGCAGCGGCCCGGAGTCCGCCTGGCGGAGCTGTCGCGTGTGGCCGCGGTTGACGCCGGCTTCATCCCGCGGTCCGCCCTTCCTGATCCGGTCGACAGGCTGCTGGTGGCCACCGCGCGTGCGCTTGATGCGACCCTCCTCACTGGCGACCCAGCCATCCGGCACTACGCGGCACGCACAGGCAACGTGCGCGTGCAGGACGTCGCGCTGTAGGGCTGAGCTGGCCCATTCACCTTTGGTGGGGGTTGCCCATTCTCCGCGGATCGGGCATGTTTCTCCCCACGCTCGTGCCGCGCCGTCGGCACAAGACGCGCCAGGCGGAAACTCCAATGGTGCTCCCCATGCGGCTCCTGCTCCTCGTTCTCTGCTCGGTGATTCCCGTGGCGGCCGGCGCCCAGACGCAGTCCTCGCGAGAGGCGCCGCAGAAGCCGCGACGGCTCGCGATCGCGAACAAGCCCTGGACGGGCGACTTCGACAAGCTGCTCGAGCGGCGCATGATCCGTGTCTACGCGCCGTTCTCGCGGTCGCTCTATTTCAGCGACAAGGGCCGCGAGCGCGGGCTCGCCGTGGAGCTGGTCCGCGACTGGGAGCGGTACCTGAATCTCAAGCACGCGAAGCAGCTCGGCAACCGCCCACTGACGATCTATACCGCACCCGCAACACGTGACAAGCTGCTGGCGTACGTGAGCGACGGCCTCGCGGATGTCGCCATCGGCAACCTCACCGTCACCGACGAACGCCTGAAGACGGTTGACTTCGTGCCGGGCGACGAAGGCCGCCGCACGATCAGCGAGGTCTTCGTCACTGGGCCGAAGTCGCCGGCCCTGAAAACGCTGGACGACCTCTCCGGCAAGCGCGTCCACGTGCGCAAGGCGTCGAGCTACTACGAGAGCCTCGAGCAGCTGAACTTCCAGCTCGGTTTCGAAGGCCTCCCGCAGATGACGCTGGTGACTGTGCCCGATTCGCTCGAAGACGAGGACCTGATGGAAATGCTCGACGCCGGGCTGATCGAGCTGCTCGTCGTCGACGACTGGAAGGCTCGCATGTGGGCCCAGGCGCTGCCGCGGTTGACTGTCCGCACCGATCTCGTGGTGCGGTCGAACGCGAAGACCGGGTGGGCAATCCGCAAGGGCAGCCCGAAGCTCGCCGCCGAGATCGACGACTTCTTCAGAAACTGGGCACTGAAGCAGGGCGTCATCGACTACCGCATGAACGCGTACATGAAGCGCGTGCGTGAGCTGAGGGATCCCACCGCCAGCGCCGAGTACAAGCGATTCAAAGCGACGCTCGGCATCTTCGAGAAGTTCGGTGCGAAGTACAACTTCGATCCGCTGATGCTGGCCGCGCAGGGGTACCAGGAATCGCAGCTGAACCAGCAGGCCAAGAGCCACGTCGGCGCCATCGGCATCATGCAGCTGATGCCCGACACCGGCGCGCAGATGAAGGTCGGCGACATCCACGTCGCGGAGTCGAACATCCACGCCGGCACGAAATACATGGACCAGCTCATGACCACGTATTTCCGGGACGCGCAGTTCAGCGAGGGGAACCGGCCGCTGTTCGCGTTCGCGAGCTACAACTGCGGCCCCGGCAACGTGGCCAGAGCACGAACCGAAGCCGAGAGGCGCGGCCTCGATCCGAACAAGTGGTTCAACAACGTCGAAGTCGTCATCTCGCAGCGAATCGGCACCGAAACGACGACGTATGTGAGGAACATCTACAAGTACTACGTCGCCTACCGGCTGACGCTGGACGCGCAGGCGGAGGTGGAGAAGGCAAAGCAGCAGATGGTCGCGCCCAAGAGCTGAGCGCCGCCGATTCCGTGCTATCTTTGCCTGCTCCGCCGTTCAAATGCTCAAGTGCCAAGCTCAACCATAACGGGCCCGCAGCCCAACCGCTCCACAATCTGGCGCATCGTCGAGTGGCTCGCGTGGACCGCAGGCATCATCGGTCTTGCCGTCGCAGGCACGGTGTATTTCGGCGGGGTCGCCAGCGCCCGGCGTGATGTCGCGCGGTTCAAGGCGTCGCGCGAGAGCGGCATCGCCACGGCGCCCGATCAGAGGCTCTGGTCGCCCAAGCGGATTCAGGCGTGGCAGCTCGCCATTCACCGCGAGGGACCGCTGCCTCTCGCTGTGCTGCGCATCCCGCGGATCGGGCTCGAAGTGCCGGTGCTCGAGGGCACCGACGACTCGACGCTCGACAGGGGCGCGGGACACATAGAAGACACGCCGGTTCCTGGCGCCGATGGAAACACGGGAATTTCCGGGCACCGGGATGGATTCTTCCGCGGCCTCAAGGACGTCGTGCCGGGGGACGCGCTGGAGCTCGACCTGCGGAGCGGCACCGAGCGATACCGCATCGAGCGGATCTGGATCGTCGCGCCTGACGACGTGTCGGTGCTCGATCGGACGCCGGCGCGCTCGGTGACGCTGGTGACGTGCTATCCCTTCTATTTCATCGGATCCGCGCCCCAGCGATACATCGTCAGGGCCGTGCTCGCTTCTCCGTCGCGCGGCTCAGGGCAATCGTAGGACCAAAGTCCAATTTCGCCTTCCCAGCACCTGTTGAAATATGACACCCGCCCGCAGTTCACGGGCACGGGCGAGTTTATTCAGTAGATCCGTGACGACAAGGAGACATCCAATGCGACTCAGGCGGCTCACGGCGGCACTAGGCATCTGTCTCGTCGGGGTGTTCGTCAGCACCGCCGCGGCGCAGACGACCACCAGCACCGAGATGAAGAAGTTCGAGGTCATCTCCGTGGACGGCAACCAGCTTGTTCTCCGCGGAACGGATGGCAAGTCGAAGCAGTTCACCGTTCCCGCGGACTTCAAGTTCAACGTCGATGGCCAGATGGTGTCGGTCAGCGAATTGAAGCCCGGCATGAAGGGCATGGCGACGATCACCACCACCACGACAGTCACGCCGGTGACGGTCACCGAGGTCAAGAACGGCACCGTGACGCAGGTGGTTGGCAACACCATCATCGTTCGGCTCCCGGACGGAACGATGAAGATGTTCTCGCAGAGCGACGTGGACAAGCGCCAGGCCAGGATCATGAAGGATGGCCAGCCCGTCATGCTCTCCCAACTGCACGCCAACGATTCGCTGACAGCGACCATTGTCACCGAGCATCCGCCGAAGGTGGTGACCCAGCGGCAGGTGGACGCGTCGCTTGCATCAGGTCAGCCGCCGGCCATGGCCAATACGGGCCACACTCCGGGCGCCGCCCCGGCGGCCGCGAGCGGCGCCACGCCGGCGGACGCTGGTCACCAGCTGCCGAAGACCGCGAGCTCCCTGCCGTTGGTCGCGCTGCTCGGCGGCGTGTTCCTGGCCATCGGCGCGGGGATGACACTGCGTCGTCGGCGCCTGGCCTGATCGCGCTCGGCAGGCGTGGCATTGGGCCGATCGCCAGTTCGGCCCGTAGTCCGCAGTCCCGGTGATCCGGGCTGCGGACTTCTTGTTTGTGCTGGCCGCGACCTTGACGTGCATCGAGAAGCGCGTCATCGCGACGCCGAGAACGACGCGTAGTACGGATTGTTCGGATCCTCGGCCAGGACCTGCGCCAGGCCCACGCCGGCCCGCTCGCTGCGTCCTGCATACGCCTCGAGAGCGGCCTCGTAGAGACGTCTCAGGCGATTCTGCTCGGCGGCAATCGACTGGATGAGCTCAGGGCTCGCGTTGATGACCTGCGGCGGATCGGTGAGAGCCATCAGGGCCGGCAACACCCGCGAGAACTCGCCTCGCCGCGTCCACGTCGCGTACTCGATGCCCGGGCGATCGTCGGTCACGGGCATCACGCCCGATGCGTAGTGCTCGAGCCCGCCGCGATCGGCGATCCACGTCGCGAGCATCGCCGCCGGGGATCCGATGCCCACCTGGCCGAGCGCGGAGGCCACCTCCGGGTGATCGAAGCGCGCGCCGATCCGCGCCGCATCCAGCTCAATCGGCTCCGGCGAGCCCAGCAGCAGCATCTCATGAAGCTCCGTCGTCCAGAGCGACGCGTACGGGAATGCATCGAGGAAAGCGCGCACCATTGCGCGGCTGTCCTCGTCGTTCTGCGTGGCCAGCGGCCACCACTGGGCGAGCAGTCCGTTGGCCGTGAGGCGATGGCCGGCGAGCGCGTAGAAGTCGCGCGAGTAGAGGTTGACAACGCCCATGGCCGAGGGCGGCGGCGGCTCCAGCGTGATGACGTCGTATCGCTCGCTGCTCCGCAACAGCTCGCGGCGTCCGTCGCGGACGCGGAGGTCGAGGCGCGAGTCAGTGGCGACGCCGTAGTTGCCGTGGAAGAGCGGCGCGGCCTGCACCACCGCCGGCAGCAGCTCGGCACAGACGCGCCGCTCGAGGCCCGGATAGCGCAGCAGCGCGCCCGCGGTGATGCCCGTCCCGAGGCCGATGACCAGCGCCGAGCGAGGCTCGCCGCGGTGGACGAGCAGCGGCAGCAGCGCCTGCAGCCGCATGTAGCGCAGCGACGCGAACACGTCTCCGGAGTTCGAGACGCCCTGGATGTAGAGACGCCGGAAGCTCGATGCGCCGGCGGTCTGCTCGACCACGGCCACCGTGCCGCCGGCGCTCTCGGCGTAGGAGATCAGCGTGCCGCCGCCGCGAGTCGACGTCAGCAGCCGCGCGATCCGATCCTCCGGTGTCATCACCGCCGCCAGAACCGTCGCGGCAGCAATTGCGAGGCCGGCCGTTCGGCG
>Ga0065712_10000145_pt1 | contig 48568 bp, 77 predicted proteins | sample MisRhiReplicate1_FD_59099 | JGI IMG/M metagenome (GOLD analysis project Ga0065712, IMG submission 59099) | Miscanthus rhizosphere microbial communities from Kellogg Biological Station, MSU, sample Rhizosphere Soil Replicate 1: eDNA_1 v3... | ecosystem: Host-associated > Plants > Roots >...
GTGTATGAATCTGATTTAATATTTGTTCCAGTTACAGTAGGATCGACTAAAGCAGATGTTGTCCATCCACTTGTTGATTGTAAATTAATATCATAGGTCGAAGCATTACCGGCCTCGCCAGTTATTGGTAGTCTTTCAATATAAAAATCACCCCTTATTGATCTAACGTTACCGTCATTGTCGGTATAAACAATTTCTAAATCTTGTACTTCACCAAAAACATCTTCGTCTAGGAAATGAAATACAGATAAGTTACCGTCATTATCAGAAGTAGTTGCGCCCGATATTACACAAGTAGCCGATCTCATTCTTGGTCTTTTTTCTAACGATCTTCCGCTTTCCGGTGTTGTAGCTCCTATTAATTCCTGTGATGCTTCAAATACTACGTTGGTTCCGCATACTATTTCAAAAGGGGTAGTATCTAAGTATTTAAATACATGAACGTTTTTACCTTGTATGTTTAAGCCGGTATTCATTCTTGAATATATTTAAACTCAAACGTATCATCATAATTCCTGTCACCGTCCGCATCGCTTGTTTCTACGAAAACCCCATTCCATCCACAGTTAGCGAAGTTCATATTCCTAAAAGATGTTAACATGAATTTCTTATTTTCCTGCCCACCATGAATTATTTTCCATCTGTTAACCATACTAGGAATGTCAATTATATCATTCGCCGCTAGTCCTTGAATGTCTGTTTCTATTACTGTTCTTGTTTTTCTGTACTGATTCCACCACCCGTAAACGATATGCTTTGCAAGTTTGCTATCAGTTAGAACAGTCGGATCGTGGTAATAGTTCCATGTTTCAGTTAAGACATAATTAGTGCCGTCGAATTTTTTTAAAGCTCCTTTGAAAATTAGTTCTGGACTATCTCCCAAAAACATCTCATGTTCTATATTCTTCCTAGAATTGGTATCTCCAGTAACTTTATTTTCCTGTGCTGTTATTTTATGGTAAGTACCATTTATATAAGCGAAGTATGTAAATCTTAAATCAGAATAATTTATAGTCTGGTCATCTTCTGCTACTCCCGTTTGATTTATTTGATTTAACCAGATATAAATTTTTCCATCAACGGGTATTTCAGGAGTTTCCTCAATGGTTTGAGTTTGCCACTCCGTTTCTTCTATTAGAGTAAAATCAATGTCTATTCCACCGGCTCCCGTATTAACCGTAAAGCCTGAAGTGTCCCACCATTTCAAAGGCGTTGTTGGGTCTGCTATTGTGGTATTACCAAGAAGCCAATCGGAGCCATCTGTACCTCTCAAGTAAATCCTCATCACATTATAATTGGCTCCAAAATCAGCATTTGATTCTAGTCTCCAATTAACAGAGGCTTCAAATTTCCCCTTTGCTCTTACGTCAATACCTTGCGATTCTGCATAAGTCTGATCCGTACTGGAACCCGCAGAAGATCCTTCTGGAGTTAAATATAAATATCTATCATCCTCATTATCGTTTGCATCGAAATGAACGGCTATTTTCATTTCAATAGAAGTGGAATTATAAGCGCCTGGAACGCCACGCCTAAGAGTCCAACATTCCGGGTCGTAAGTCTTTAAAGGAAGTACATCGTCATCAACAGCCCCCCTAAGAAAAGCCGAATTACAAGGGACCTCCCTCGGCTGTTCAAACTTATAAATATGTGCTATAGACTTCCATCTTCTTTGAAATCTTTTAACTGCATTGTCCTGTGATAATCTATATCCTTCATAAAGCGCATCCTGATCGTGGGTTATTGTTTTGTCTACATCAATATCAACATACCCAAGAAAAAGAGAATCAAATCTAAATTTTGCAAATTTTAAAGTACTTGTTCCTGTTGTTATTCGGTCATACTCGTCCCATCTTATAATATACCAACCATAAGCAGAACCAGTATCAGCAAACGCCATAAAGCAACCGAAAGCATCAAGTATTTTATTTAATACAGTAAGGCAATCGTCTCTTTCGTTAACGTCCGTTTCAAACGTTGTCGCATCGAGCATTATATCCCAAAAGGTATGATTATTAGAAATGAAAATCCAAACCTCTGTAGTCTCGAAAGTAAATGTCGATGTGCTTACTTGTATATCTATTGATGTAGTCCCGTTTATAGTAATACCGATAATTGTGTAGCTTCCATTATTCCCTAATGTCGATCCGGTAATTTCTATTGTATCACCATTAGTTAAAAATCCAAGCTGATCATAAGGAATTCTGAATTTATCAGTAGCGGTTACATTAAAATTAGCCGATAGTTTTCTGAATCTTGATTTCTCATAAAGATTCATTGCTATGTAAGTATCGTATCCTGACGAAATTCTATTTAAGCACAGGTATATGTAATCAATCAATCTAAAGTGACCAACCGGAACATCATCATCAGATTCTCTTAATGGTAAATTTTTTAAAGATCCCAGACCTTCGCTTGCATATAATCTAACAGGATTAGGAGTTGGTTGAAAGGCCTCTGTGTTATCATCAAGAACTAAGCTACCATTGAACGGGATTGTTCCTGGCCCTGAACTAATATTTAGTTGAACCATATAATCATCCTCATCCCCATCTGAAAAAGTGTCTGCATTATTAGCAAGTGTAGTAACCGCACCCGGAATTTCATCAGTTGAAAGAAATCCACAAGTCAATCTTCGGCCTTTTATAACTTTTGTTTTATCATCATCTGCGTCTACTGATTCAAGTATGATAGCATTATCCGAACCTTCAAGAAACGGATCTATAAATTCATCTACATCAGCATCACGAGGAGCTGTAATGTCAACCCTTATTGCTTGTTGTTCAAAATTTACAATATCTAGTCTGTACGATACACTCATTAGAACCTACCGTTTGATGATTGCGCTCTTGATAAAACAATATTTAAATCCTGACCTGATACATTAACCGCTCCTACTATCTGAACTATATTACTAAAAGGAGAACCGCCTATTCCGCCGAAGTTTGCTGATCCTCCCAGGCCACCAACTAATCTGCCTATACCTCCAGCAGCTCCGCCAATAGCAGCACCGCCGCCAGGAAAAATTAAATTAGTGATCGCTTTTAAAATCAGCATCTGAGCAATGGCCTTAATAGTTCCTACAACTAATTCTTTTATTGCATTACCTAATGCTTTGAATACATTTTTGCCTTCGAGTATCGCATCGAAAACAGAATTGAAAGCATTTACTAACCCGCTTCCGATCGCCTGATTTAAAGTATTAGCAACCTCCATCATGTTTCTAAGCTGCTTGGTTGCTTCTTCTATTCCTTTATTTATATTTGTGAAATCAATTTTATTGAAAGCATCAGTTCCAATTCGTCCAAGTACTTCAAACTGTTTCTTTAAGTCTAGTTTCTTATTTATTTTCTCTATTGAGCCGGGAGCAAGTGAAGGATCAAAAGTTATTTCTAATGGGATACCTTTTTCTATTTGTATATCCTTAAAGAATCTTTCAGTAAGTTCTTTTAATTGCTGTTCGCCTAATTTAAAATCATCAGGATTGAAAATAAAATCCGCATCTGTAATTATCTGAACAGGTAGTTTTATTTTTAGATTACCCGTCTTTATATCATTAAGTTCTTTTAAGGCTTTTTTAAAAATCTCACCCTTCTTTGTAAAGAAGTGTTCATCTAAGTCGGGAACAACAAATACATCACCAAATTCTTTATTGAATTGTCTTGCCTTTGCAATGGTTTCTGCCTGGAATTTTTCAAAGTCGGCTTTTATTTTTGCGAGCTTATCTTTAAGCGCCTTATCATCTATCGTTCCTGCAAAATCCTTAAATGTTATTCCTAATTTTTTAAAAGTATCATCTAGTAGTTTAGTGATATTTTCTGGCTTAAACTGATTTATTGCGTCTTGTGTTCTAATTATAGCCCCTGTAGTTTCGTCAAGAGCAAAAGCAGTAGCATTCCCACCGCTTTTTAAAAAATTTTTTATTTTCTGACCAAAAGTAATTTCCCCTTGTTTTGCAATAGTAGCAATACTTTCTGCAAGAGTCGCATTCACTATTGATAAAGCAGCACTTACTTTAACAGTCGTTACTAATTGTTGTATATATTTCTGAAGGGCAACATCTGATTCGCCTATTTTTATTTTATCTCCATCAAATGATTTTTGAAACTCTGGAGCCTGTGCAATTAATTCAGCTTTTACTTTTTTAAATTCAGTCGATGATAGAGTACCGCTTTGAAGTGCTCTTACCATTGTAATAATACTAGCGGTTTCTTTCGGTATTGATCCGACTGCTTCGTCTATTGCACTACTAAATTTGCTTGCACCAAAAGCAGCTCCAAATAACTCATCTGCAAGACTACTTACTGCGGTAGCAGCTAACCCAACCAAACCACCTATGCCAATACCGGGCAGTATATTTGCAATTGTTCTTAACCCGCTAAATGCTTTTGTAAATGAATTACTCATAGAAGCACCTGAAGCGGCTGATTGCGCCTCTAAAGATTTTAACTGTGTAATCACAGGAGCAATAGATGATGGCAGTTGTTTAAACCCCGCTATCGCAGGCGGTATAAAAGTCTTTACCCCGCCACCAAAAGCCGCTACTTGTGTAGTAAGATTCTTAACCGAACTGATCGTTTGATTAGGAACTACGAATAATTCAAACCCCTTTTTACCTACGTTCTGCAACCTTCTTACTTGTGCCTCTAAACTTTGGATCTCTTTATTATAAGCGGCTATTTTTGTAATGTCAGTCTCGGTAGTAATGAATATCTTCTTAGCTTCCGCCCTTGCCCTTAATGTCTCGATTGATTCTGAAAGTATGTTAACATCTGCTTGTGCTTTTACCACATCAACACCGATAGGAACAACAAGTGCCTGCGTTTTTAAAGAAGCTATTTCAGCTTTTACTCTTTGAATATTAGATTCAAATAAGGCCAACTGAGTTGAACTTACATCAGGAGAAATCTTTAAGGCTTCTAAATTTATTAACTGCTGCTCAAGGGCTCTTATTTTTTGAACTGCATCATCAGAGTTAACTCCTAGCGTTACACCCTTACCAGATAACGAACTTATGTTTTGTTTAATAGATCCAATAGAAGCATTAGCTGTTTCAGTTGCTTTTACAAAGTCTCCAGAAATAACATTAGAAAGATTTTTAACTCCGGCAATTGCCCCGTTTACATCCGCATCAATTACTATTTTTAACTGCTCTGCCATTAATTAAGATTCTTAAGCTGTTTATTTTTCTTTTCTCTTTCTTCCAGAATTTTATTTGTGACCTCAACCCGTTTCATTATCTCAATACTTTGTTTATTCAACTCCTCCTGAGTCATTTGCTTTTCCTTCTCACCGAACCACTCAGCTATAAACTTTTTACCATACAAAGGTTTGCCTGCTATGTTTTGATGTATAGCGGCAATGTAAAAGGCAACTTTAGCAAAACTAATATCATCTGATTTGCGCTTTTCAAAAAAACCATCACACATTAAAAAGAAATCAGTAATTTCCATTTCATAGAACTCTGTTGGTTTCAAACCGAGCCATCCAAATGCAATCCTTCTTATTTTGTCAAAAGTCATTAACTCGGATGGCTCCCTGCTTCCCCCGATTCCACAGCTTCCTCCAAATTTATTTTATTATACACATCAATTAGTTCATCTACTCCTGTAGTACTCAAACAATAAACCTCATGTTGAATATCTTCAAATGATAATTCAATTTTTTCCTTATTAATACTTTTATCAGATGCGTACCCGGCATATATTAAACCAGCAGCATACAATGGCTTTTCTGTTGTGGTTATCATTTTGTATAACCTAGTTTCTGTTATACTGTTTCCGTTTTCTTCTGGTATAGGTATGTTTTTATGTGTAGCTGCTTCAATTTCCTTTTTTCTTGAATCTGCTTTTTGAGCTAATTCAAAAGCTGCTGCATATAAATCAATACTAGTCGCATCCTTAAAATACTTATAGAAATAAAAGCTACCAAAATCCAATGCAATCGTTTTACCGTTTAATTCAACGGATGTTTTTTTATTACTCATAATTCATATTTTAAGATTCATCAGCCTCTGTGGTATCAACAGTACCTGTTATTTCAAATGTCCAATCAAAGGTCAATGATCCTGCTGCTGGCGCCTTTGGTGCTACATTAGTGAAATATCCAATACCTCTTATTAGTACTGCTGCCCCTGTTGCTACAGTTCCAATAGCGAGGTTTACCATTCTACCTTCAAGCTGGGTTTGTGCATTGGCCAAATCAAGTACAGCGGCCAGCGATGCCTGAGATGATGTTGGCGATGTGTTAGCTGCCCCGCTCCCGGTAATAGTAGCGCCAGCAACACCAAGAGCTTTAATCTGGCCACATTTAGTTGTAAGAGTGGTCACGTCTGAACTCAGTGTGCCATTAAGATCAGTTTCGCATACAATAGTTTTCCATGTGCTTGCAGCCGCACCGACTGTTTTGTACTGAAACACTACATTGTTTGCCAGAAAGTCATTAGTTGCCATTTTTTATCATTTTTTAAGTTGTTTGAACAATTCTATTTCTATATCTAACTATCTTTCGATAATATTTTTTACCCGATGAAACTTCTTCAAATCCGGTACTTGTTTCCATTAATACATGAACTATCTGCATACCTGATTGAGCAGCCAAGTTGTGAATACCAGGAGTTGAATTTATAAGAACTTTAATTTCGTTATCAATTCCAGATGCTATACTTCTATCTGTTGCTATCTGCATTGAAGTAACTATATCCGTTATAATAATTTCATCACTCCTGAATGATTGCTTTGTATCGTCCGACGAATTTGATTCCCACCTTAACTCAACATAGTTACTTGTTATTGATTCAGGCACACTTCCTTCTTTATATACCGGGACAGATATATGACCATCTAATAAAGCCATCCATGAATCCATTAATTTATCATCTACTGCGATCATACTGCATCTTTTAAAACATTTAATACTCTTCTTAATAATTGTTTTCTCACCGGCGCAATCTGCTTAAAGAAAAAGGGCTGTGGTTTAACACCGAATTTTAAAATTGTTTTCGCAACCGCATACGGGTTATGTGGCAATCCTTTTCGTCTTACCCAATTTTTAATATTAGATATAAACTGTAACCATGTGCCGCCAGCAGGCTGCCCCTTAAATTCACTTGCATCTATTCCTGGTATAGGTTGAAATTTAGTTTTTGTACCAAACTCCATAGGAGCAGAGTATTTAGAACCGCTTACAACTTCTGCCGTTAATTCACCTACCTTATTAACCGTTATCTGTGATCTTAAAAAACCAACATCTGCCGGAGCATCATTAATAGCTTTATCTCTGAAATCTTCAGCCGCAAATTGTACCTCTGCACCAACTTCTTTTTTAATATTAGCCGGAGCAGCTTCAATTCGCTTTAATAATCTATCAAACCCTATTAAATTAACCTTCACCATTTATTAACCAGTTAAATCGTTTTTCTTGTATGCGTTCAATATCTGTTATCGAATATCTTTTTTTCAAGTAAACAATTTTCCATGTACTATCAATCTGCCAATCAGGACGGAAACGGATCTTAAATGTTCTTGTTTTATTTAATCTTGTTTGTCCCTGGCTATCCGTTCTTACTCCTGACGATTGAACTATTTCAGCCCATAGATTATAAATATTTTGTATAGCTTCTTTCATATTACCATTAGAGTCTTTTGAAGCACCCCATTTTTCAATTCGTATTTGTGTTTTAGGTATCATACTATAACAAAATCATATTATAACAGTATTCCTTGAATATTTACATGATAGTTTATAAGCCATCCTTCCAGCCCCTTCTTCATCGCCTCTGTACTCATATAAGTAAGCAACTACTCTCATTATGTCGATCTTTATAGGCATAGGCAGAATATCAAATCCAGCCGTATAAGTTATTGTCATATTTTTTAATTCAGGGCATTTTAAATACTTCCACTTATTGCCAACTATTTTGTAGGATGTACTTGTAATATCGTTCCCATCCTCATCAACCAAACTAATAATATCATGCACCGGCCCGTATGGTATTTCGATCATGCCGCATAGATTAGTTAACACCGTTTCCCATGTTTTTGCAACTATTGTAATACCTGCTTTTTCTTCTATAAGTTCCCTTGATCCTTTTATTAGATCAGCTAGCAAAGCATCATCCCCTGTAAAGTTTGAAAGATTATCAGAAGTTGATTCATCGAAATCAACATACCCTTCTAACCTTAAATAATCTTTCATTTCTTCTATAGAAACAGGCTCTTCAAATGTTCCTGATTCATCTGTAATATCCAGCGATGATATGACTGCGTTATAATTCATAAATGTGATCTAAATTCTATTACAGTTATTTTACCGTATTTAAAATTACTACCGTTACTAGCTTTAGCCTGAACTCTCCATACTCCTGCAACATCAATATCCGTCTCAGTTATATCATAACTAACAGTATCTGTTGAAATACTGCCAACCCATTCACCACTAACACCATTAGGCTTTGTATATAATATAACACCATCATACCCGCTTACATCTACATCAGTATCTAATTCAAGTGTTATCGTTTGACCTTTAAATACCATCTTTTATAACTGATTTTACAAGTGATGATCCTATCTCTGATTTTAATGAGCTATTAGAAACTACAGAATGTAAATTCCCATCATTATTAACAGTTGATTTTCTATTTAAAAACTCCCTGCGTAATCCTACAACAGTAGGAGCCAGACCAATAACAATCATCTGCCCTGTTTGCGTTTCAATCAATACTGATCCGCCGCCTAATGAAACTGTTGGTGCAAGACCAATAACAATCATCTGCCCTGTTTGCGTTAATATATTTTTATTATCGCTTACATCTATTGATGGTGCTAACCCTTGCGTTAATATATTACCACTCTGAGTTAAAACATTTATTCCTATGTTTACAGTTGGTGTAAGGCCGGATGTAGTAATGTTTCCAACTCCGGGAAATACGTTTTTATTATCTGATATATTTATTGTTGGCGCTAATCCAGTAACCGAAATCGAACCTATATTAGGAAATACGTTTTTATTATCACTTACAGATATAGTAGGAGCAAGACCTGAAACTGAAATAACACCAACCCCCGGAAATGTATTTACTCCTATAACAATAGTAGGAGCAAGACCCGATGTAGTTAGTGATCCTATGTCAGGTAAAACGTTCTTATTATCCGAAACAGATATAGTCGGTGCTAACCCAGCAACTATTAAATCTCCTACTCCTGGTGAAACGCTTATATTAGCACCTACGCTAACGGTAGGAGCTAAACCAGTAAGCACTATTGATCCAACTCCTGGGGTTACGCTTATAGCTACAACAGGACGAAATGAAAATGCTATATATGCCTTTGGCGAAGCAGCTGATAATGTACTGGCAAAAGTCCCCATTGTACCAGCGGTTGCTTTAGTACCTTCTTGAATAGAATACCCGCCACCACCGCCTGAAGTTGTAGAAAAATCCTGTCTATTAGCAAGCGACCCCAATGAAGCATTAGTCATGTTACCTATTGTGGCTGTATTTGAATCGTTGCCTTGCGAACAAACACAAAAACACATACAATCATTCTCTCCTGTAGTTAATCCAGTAGCGAATGAAAAAGATGTATCACTAGTTACCTCTGTTGAGGTTGTAGAAACACCTATTGGAGATCCGTTAGGAACGCAACCAGAATAAGCTACTGTTCCCGCACAAACGTGATCAGAACCTGGAGTAACACTCGGCCCTGTTGATCCTGAAACATATCTTCCCCACCAAACATAAAGTTTTTCACCTGAAGCAATGTCTAACCCGCCGGAAGTTATTTCAGTCCATGAAAGCGACCCAGCAGTAGTTATAGAAATAGAGCCTCCTGCAATAGTAGTAGCACATAGAATGACAATATCACCAGCAACAAGCCCCGCCGGTAATCCTACCGCCGTTGCGCCTGTTGTGCCAGTTGCCTTTGCCGATGCTGCTCTAAATACTGGTAGTGCCATTTAGTTTAATTTGAGCTATCTCCTGTGTCTGTTGAAATACCGCCAGCGTTAATTGTTACTGTAAAAGTGTTACCCGTTGTAGCTGTTACATCAGCCGGAGCTGTATCAAGCAAGCATACAACAAAAAGAGGTTTAACTTTAGTCAGTACAGTTGAATTCTGGTATATAACAGCAAACCTGGCTGTAATTGATCCGCCAGAAGCGGTCCAAACAGGGCTAGTACAGGTAAATGTGACAACATTGCCAGACCTAGATAATGAAACTCCAGTTAATGCAATACCTCCGGTTGTATATCCATTAGCGTTTGCATGTTCATTTGTTAGATCGCCATAAACTTCATTTGAAGTTAATGTATCGCAATTAGATGTACTAAGGAATAAGGCCATCTTCCAGTTAGTAGTTAAACTAAGTGGCATCTCTCCATTAAGTTTATTTAACTGAGCTTTATCATACGTTTTCCATCCGCCTGCTGCTGCCATAATTTTTAATTTTAAATTGTATCGTTCATTGAATGAAATTCTACTTTCTCTCTTGTTGTGTAAACCATAACTTTTTTTGGTACTTGTTTGCGTTGCCGTTTTTTAGGCGGCTTAGTTTCTTTCTTATCTGTTATTTTAATTTCCCTCTTTTCCATTTTAAGAAGGGGCTATATTTCAAGCCCCTTAATTTAAGATCAATTATGAGTTTGCAAAGTCTCTGTATATAACAGCATCTGAACGAAGCATATTAACTTCTTCAAAACATTCTACTCTTGCCGTTACAAGGTTCTTTTCAAAATTATCCTGGTTCTCATAAGAGAATTCAACCTTAACACCTTCTGCTTCAACACGCTCAACATAATCACGATCCCAAAGCAACAGATGATCTGTTTGCGCCCAGCTTGCACCGATTATTGGTGTTCCTGCAATAGTTGTTGTTCCTTGGTTATTAACAACAGTTCCTGCTGGCAAACTATAATCATTTGGCTTGGTAGTAAGAATCCTTGCCCACTCTGTCCAATCTACAACGGCTATATCAGCATTGAAGTTTGCATTGCGTTGGTTAGCGATCATCCTGATTATTTCTTCAACATCGACTGAGGGTGTCGGATTAGCAGCTGCGTTGTTACCTGTTGCATTACCAGCAATAGTTGTGTATAAATAATCATCTTCTTTGCGGAAGAAATCTCTCATCAACATTCTCGGAAGTGAACCTTCAAGAAAATCAAGGTTGAATAAAAGTTGTTTTGAAAACGTAGAGAAACCGGCAATATATTTCAGCGTCTTAGTTGTTGCTGTGAACGCATAGTTCAAAGCTGTCTTTGCGGAGCCCTCAGTTTGTACTCCTGCACTTTGAGCAGAGTTTGTTTCTGAGTAAGTAACAAATAAGCCGTTTTTACTTTGCACAGTTGGAAGCAAATCTCTCATGTGAATGTTTGCAGTAGGAAGCAAACCCTGGCGGGGATTGTAAGCATTCATACCACCGCCTGTAATAGCATTTGATGTAGTAAGAATAGTTTTCATTTCAAACTTCAATTCTGTACGACCACGACCAATGCCAATACCAAGATCATCTTCTGCTGATTTACCTTTAGTCTTTACATTAAGTTCTTCCCTGATCATCTTTGACCAGCTATCCTCAAACTTTTCATCTTTGTTAGCTGACTTTCTTTTACGATCTGTGGCTAGTTCATCAATAAGGATTTGATTCTTTTTAGCGTCTTCAATAAATTGACCAAGACTATCGCCCATCTCTTTTATCTTACCATTTATTTTGCTCTCTATTTCTTCTAACTCTTTTTTACCAGCACCAACTTCTTGCTTGTGCTTCATTGTTTCAAACTCAATCAAAAGACCACCTAATTGATCTTTTGTACTTTGTTCAAGGCTATCCTTCATGGCGTCAAACATTTTCTGAAGTTGCTGCCCAGATACTTTAATTTCTTCTGCCATTTTGTTTAAATTTTTTAATTAAATAATAAATGAAAAATCAAGTCCAGGAACAAATGTTTTATTACAATTACGACATCTAATAGCTGAGCCGTCTTTTGAATTGTAATTAATCTTTTTGCAAGTTGGACATTCTACAACATCCGGCAGAGTGGATTTTATCACCGTGTCTGCTGATTTATCATTATCATGATCATCCGGGTCGGTGTCGTTAGACGGGCGAGTGGACTTTAGATCAGTAATAACTTTAAGTAATTGTTTATTGTATATTAAAAGCGTCTCAATAGTTTCATCAGTAGCTTTAGATTCACTACAAAATTTTTCTATTGCTTCAGCTTGATTAATAAGTTTGTTAATTTCAATCTCGTTTTTTAATCCAGTTAACGGAGTGTTAGGATTTGCGCCCCATGCAGTAAGTGAACTTCCTTCCCAAAGTTTCAACTCTGTTAATTCTCTTCTAATGTCACCATCTTTATAATCTTCCCATGAAGTTATCTGATTAAACTTTTTAGTTTGATAGCCAATAGAATGTTCAGATATAAGATTTGATTCAACCATTTTAACGAAGTCAGTACCTAAGGCATGACTCCCCAATTTTGATTCATAGTAAAGTCCTTTATTATCTTCTTTTAGCATGGTTATAACACCTAAAGGCTTTGAAGGATCATGATTAAGTAAATGCTTTATTCTTGGTTTTGCACTCGAAGGACCAGAATTGGCAATGCTTCTTGCAAAAGCACCCGATTTAATTACATCACCATCAGAATCTAAAGAATCGAAATTGGCAAAATAGCCAGTAACAATTCCTTTCTTCCCGTCAACATCCTTTATTTGTATAGGAGTTGATATTGAGAAATCTTTGTATGAATAAATATCTTTCATTTTATATAATTATATTGTTACTACTTGTTTATTCGCATCCTTGTACTCTAAAAATATTTTAGACTGATTCACAACATGTCTCAATGAATTAAATTTAGATCCATCATTTGCTTCTAGCATTGACATATAGTATTTATATCCGGATATTAAACCGGCGTACCCGCTTTCATCTTTCCATGCTATTATTTTATACTTACCAACTATTTCTTCAATATATTCTGTTACGTCTTTCATATTGTTACTACTTGTTGTCTTGGCCTTCTGCTAGGGTATAACACTACTGTACTTATGCGTTTGGGTATTAATCTTCCATTATGATCTCGCTTCGGTTTTAATGACATTTGGCAACGGCAATTAATTACTGATTCTGCCGAAGCCTTTGGATCACCGGGCGATAATAATAAATCACCATTACGAGGATCTACAAAATGATCTTCAAAATCTATTATAGTTCCGTCTAACCCAATATGAGAAGCATGATCTTTAGGATTAACTCCTCTTGTCCTATTATCATGAACGGCAATCCATTTCTTTTGCATCTCATATTCATAAGTCTGCCCCGCTGCAAGTGTACCGGCATTTGATGCAGCATTAATCTCTGTTCTTACAATACGGGCTGCTTGCATTGCGCTAAACTCTGATTGATCCAATAATCTTACCGTCTCATCAATTCCCAGTCCTTCAGTTATTGATTTATTAAGAACGTTTAATAAATAATCCCTTGTAGTTTTATTTACGTTGAATGTTATATTCTGAATTAAATGAGTGTGCAGATAATTTAATATCCATTGAACCCATTGAGTGTTGAAACCAAATGAGCCGCCGGATTTAATATTATAGCCTATCAAATCATTCTTATCATATGCTATATAATCCTTTTGCGGTCTTCTCGCCCCTCTCTCTTGCTGCTTCAAATCTCTTGTAGCCATATTGGCATTTCTCACACCAACATTTGCATACAAGTTTTGTATAATAGTAGTTAACTCTGGATTAACTAAGTCTTTTGATAAGGTAGAAATAGCAGCATTAACGCCATGTGACTTGACAATAGAAATAGTTTCATCAAACTTATTGTCGATTGTTTTTTTAACCTTAGGGTAATATAAAACTTCGTATTTTTTATTTACACTCATATTTCTTTTTCATCATATTTATAAACTGTTCCCTTAACATCATAATCTTTCTTCTCTTCGCAGGACAACAACCAAGCTCAAGCGGGAACTCTTGCCTTGCCATTCGCTGAAGCTGTTGCTCCGTTAGTTGGATTTGTTGCTGCTGCAAGGCCGTTTCCGTTTGTTGCATTTACACTCGCATTTAAAGCGGCATCTACAACCGATGCCTGGTAATCTGATAATGGAACCATTCCAGAAGAAGTCTTAACCCATACCTCATCTGCTTCTGGTTCTTGCCTTGTTTCCCAATTAATAGCCTCACGCTCTTCATTAGGTGTTCTCATAGTTAATAACGATATTGCTTCCATTGCTTCCTTCATATCAACTTGCAATTCAGGGAAACAATCTGTTTCATAATCGACATAAACATTCTGATCCTTAAAACCCCAATCAGTCTGAATTTTTCTGTTGAATGAGTTTCTTCTGCTATTCAATAGTGGTATTGCGCTGCGTGTTGTTAATGCCTTCTCAGCTTCCTTTACATTGTTATAAGTCTTTTGCGTTAGTCCTAATAACTCAGGCGGCACACCATAACAGTTACAAAACATTATAGCATCCCATTTTTCGGAATCAATTATACCGAGTTCCACGGGAGTTGATCCTAATTTAGCAACACCGACCTTCACACCACTAATTGCGTGTTTACCTTGTGCATCAGGCCCGGAAAATTCTTTCTCTGATAACTTCAGTTTCAATGCCTGTGCTTGCGCTAATCCCATCTCTGCATCAAACCGTTGATCATCCATGTATATAATATCTTCTAATCCTTTATTCTGAAACAAAGCAGCCGAAGCATCCTTTGCCGCATTATTACGAACTAAGTTTTTTAAGAAAGCCCTCAATGGTGCAAACCCATATAACTGCTCACCGTTAATATTCCAGTTTGGGTTCCAGTACTTCTCATGCAGAATATCTTCTTTATTAAATTGCTGATTCCATAAGGTAAGCTCATAAGAAGATGGTCTGGATGGGAAACGACTATCATCAACCTTTATATTAATCAAGTGAGCGGGTAAACACCACAACATATTAGGGATGCCTTGATTTGCGCCACCTTGAAGTGTGTCACCCCATTCAAAATAATCACCTACAAGTAACTTATACCCCATGAGCGACCTATTATGATCCTGTATAGTATCCTGATCGTTTGGGTATTTTAGAAGATCTTTAAGTTTCCCTTGCTGAAGATTAAGTTTTTCTAACGGCTCTAATGATTCATACTTCAATTGCATTGCCTTCTTATACTGATTGCCTGTAATATTCTTTTGAGACATTATTCTATGGTACTCTTTCAAAGAACTTTCATTAGTTATCTTAAATAAATTCCATTCAGGCAGAATAACTTTATCAAGAATTAGATTTATAACAGAATAAACAATATCATTTTTATTGTACCCCTCTGTTATATATGTCCTCTTATTATCAGCCGGAGTAATTAATCTTCCGTTTCTTACTTCGTATCTTATACCTGGTTGTATGCCAGTAAAAGCCTTTTGTTCTAATTGCTCTGCCAGTCTCTTACCTAATATCCAACGTTGAATTAAATTCATTATATTATTTTACGCTACCGCAACCACAAACTTCGGTTTCAATTCAAACCATTCACGCATCATTAAAGTATCGCTAAAGTCAGGTGAACGGCCTATCAGTTCCTTCACCTTATCCTTTGGCATCACTTCCTTTCTGTTATCCTTATCCATGTTGTATTGTTTTACTTGCTCCAACTCTTCAATTATTGTTTGCTTTAAATTTTCTTCACACTCGATATATAAACCACCTGCATTTATCCTATCTGCCAATTTGAAATAACATTGAGATTTTAAATTCCTGAAATTCTCTGTTATTACATTTCCTTTCTCATTTATCTTTGGTACTTCCCCAGCTAATGCTGTTGAATTATTTACAAAACCCTTACATTTCAAAATATCTACAACACCACCACCTACACCATCCTCATCAGCTATTATATTTGATGTACCTACATGAAACTTATCTTTAAACTCTTTTATCTTTTCTGCGCTTTGTGTTACTGATAACCCATGAAATGAAAACAACTTAACCCTGTGCCCTTTCCAAACTCCTATAACCGTATTATCAGATCCGTAACGTGCAATATCTGCTGTTATATAAGTTCCTGATCCATTAACATGAGTATTGCTAAAAGCATCTATGATTTTATCATACTCAATAAGCGTTGCCGGGTCGTCGTCATATCGCCAATTGCCATTTAACAATCTTTCCCTGCTATTCTTATCCAATCCTTTCAAAGATTCTATGTAATGAGAACTTATATTTGGGTTATCTGTTACCAAAGCCTGAATGAATTTCCTGTCTGATCTTAGTTTCCCTTGCTCACTTGGTAAATAGAAATCATAATAAGCCCAACCCTTCGACGGGTTGCCTGTCATTAGCAGCTTTGGGATTAAACCATGTTCGTCAATCTTAAACCTTATTCTTGACTTTAAAATCTGCTTTGCCTTACTGATAATCTGAGGTGCTTCATCTACAAAAGCATCTGTTATCTCCAACGATCCCAATGAATCAAATTCCGGGTCACTAGGGTAAGCGTACAGATCAGCCAGTATAATTTCAGAGCCGTTAGTAAATTTTATAATACTAGATTGCTCATTGTATTTAAAATGAACTTCCGGTTTTAATCCCTGCATTTTACAAACTTCAAAGAACGAGTTTAGGGTAGTTTTCTTTAGATTCTTTAACTCTGATCTCCCGATAAACCCTCTTGTACCAGGATACTTTAATCTATTTTTTATCTGCCAGTAACAACCAAGAACCGATTTACCACCACCTGCTGCTCCACCGTAATAAAGTTCACCTGTGCTGTTATCTTCCAAATAATCTAAGGCAATAGTCTGTTTTATTGTCAGCTTCATACGCTCATTCTCTAAATAGCAAAGCCCCTACATAAGTAGAGGCGTTATAAAAGCGATCGGATACCCGTGTGCTTATATTTCATATTGCCAAATAAGGTAATGCCTTATTGGATGGCTAAGTTAATTTATTATTTTTTGATTACATGTGTCCATTTTTGGACATAAGAAAAGCCCCCGGTATGGAGGCTTGAAGATTGAAGTAGGTCGATATTGTTATACTGCCTTTGTAAATTCATCTAACAATTTGGTTTTATCAGTTTCTTCCTGCTCTATGAAATCAATATTCTTTACCACTCCCTCAATCTTATTTTTCATTCCCTCAGCCACTATTGATTTTACAATTACATCTGCGATCTTAACCTTTACATTTGCTTCGCTAAGTTCTACGCTTCTTTCGTCAATATCTGACCAAAGTTCAGCAAGTTTAAATCTGAGTTCAGGAAGACTACTTATCAGCTTCCTTGTTCTGGGTGTCTTTGCCATGTTGTTTAATTTTACGTTTTATTTGAATAATTGTTTTCTTTATTTCTATGAGTTCTTCCCCAATAATTTCTTTCGGAACTCCTTGGTTAATTAATTGTTTTTTCAAATATGCCTCTCTTAATTCATCCCTCATCTTTTTGCCTCTTTTCTTAACCGCTTCCAAATGCCTAGTTTTGTTTTTATTCTCCCACTCTCTTTTCATTTTCTTTACAATATCAGGATTTTCTATTCTAAATTTTTTAGCAGCAGCAATAGCTTTTGTTGGGTTATAATTTCTCTTTGCCGATTCTCTTGACAATTTTCTTGATCTTTCTAAATCTTTATAATAACGTTCCTGGTTTCGTGTTTTTATTTTAACACTATTTTTTTTAGCATACTCTTTGGCGTATATTGAAATTTTATATTTATTTCTTAAATATGATTTATGGCATACCTCTTTTCTTTTCTCTTTATTATTTTCCCTGTAACGCTTAGCAGATATTTTTTCTCTGTCCCTAACTTTTTTCAGCTTTTTAGGATCATTTTTTATTTTTTCATTATAATGTTTTTTTGCCTTCTTATTAGCCCGTTCTCTTGACTTATCTATATCCCTGTTATAATATTCTTTTTGAGCTATACTGCAACATTCTTTACATGGCCGTGACTTACCTTTACTAAACTCACTCTCATCTTTTTCAATATGGCATTTACTACAGACTTTCATTTCAGGCTTCTTTTATAAATAAGTTCATTCTTCTTTCTTTTAACAACCCAAGGATGGGTGTGTAAAAAATCGTATGAATATTTATTACACCTAACAAGAAGTCCTCTTATATAAGAATTTGACATTTTATTACTTTTATTTTGGCAAGTGTTACAGTAAGTATTTATTTCATATTTATGATGGCGAAAATAAAATTGAAAATTATCTAAACTAAGTTCTCTTTTGCATTTAGGGCATATTTTATACCCGTTTTTATTGGGCATATTATAATTAGGATCAGTATTAACTTTAATATTTGTTTGTAGTGAAACAAACTTAGGTTCATCTCTTAATTTCATAATGACGTTGTAAATGAATCTTCTCATATTTTCAAACGTACATTCTTCCCCTTTTGTTTCTAACTTTAAATAGGCGTCATTAACTACATCACAAGGATCAGAAACATATTGACCCTTTTTCTTCAATATGCTTTTTGCATAATTTATAAAAGATTCATATTGCTTCTCAGTTATCACAAAACTAAAAACCGGCTTCAATTTTCTGGGGGAAAACATCTGCCGGCCTTTTGATTTAATTAAAAACCGTTTTGCTCCCCAGCAACATAACGGCTAATACATAATGCTAATATAACAACTTATATAATACCAACCAAAATTAAGATAATAAATTTTTATCAAGTACCAATTTATAAAAATTAATGAACGACTTACATCCATGCTTCTTTACTAGCCTCTGAATACGCTTAGAAACAGCAGTTTCATTCAGCCTTAGCTTCCCAGCAATCGCTTTAACCGTCAACCCATCAGCCTTTAGCAACACTATTTGTTTTTCAATGTCAGTCATACCTCCCATCTTGATTTATTTGGATACAATTCCTCCAGAACGATCTTCATCGGCTCCCTCACCCCATTACTACCAGTTGAGAAAAACATCTTACCATTAATGATTTCATATATCCCTTCCTTACTTAACAACTGATCTATTTTACAATCTTCCATAAACACACCGTCAAGCTGTAATGAATTGCAGTAGTACGATTTTATACATATCTCATTCTCCTTGCCGGTGAATAACGTTCTAAACTTAGCCTTATTATAAACTATCGGGGTATGTATATCGAAGTTTAATGCATCTGGGATAAAACTAAGAGTACGCTGAACCGCTTCACCATACCTGGAAGATAATCCTCTTGCATACTCATTAGCCAGCCAACCGTTATTCCAGTACTTAATATCTGATACTTGTAATGGCTGTAAAAGAAAGTGATCATCATTCCAAAATATAAAATTATCTGTTACATTGCTCCAGCCACAAGCAAGTAATATTTTATGGTATATGGAGTATTGTTTCCTGCCTACATAATTTTCTGATATGTATGATGCACCCTTATACCATTCAGGAGTACGTCCTATGATTATAAGATTAGTGAATCCAGTTAAGTATTTATCTATTGATCGTAGTGAATACCGTAGTTCTTCGCCGTCGTGAATATCGGGTTTATATGGGAGGATAATGGTCATTTAATAATTTCTTTTAAAACATCGAAATTTATTAACCCGATTTCCTCCGCCTTTTCCATGCTGATTACTAATGTGTCAACTTCCATTCCATGTTCTACCACAATATTAACCATGTCATACTGATCAACTCTTACCGAACTAATTCTATGAGTAACATTTTTACCCTCTTTGATACTATATAAACTGTTTTTATATGCTATTACTTTATTCATATCATTTTCTTTTAAACCCCATTGATAAAATATTCTGTAAATGATTATCTGAACTATTTTGTATTGTTCCATCTTTGGTAACAAGATCCCTTACCGCCTTTCTCACAATATTCTCATGATCTGATTCTGCAACCGCATCCCATCCGTAAGACTTCATAAATGCTGTTAATGACCAGGGAGTAAAATGACGAATATGTTCATCCGGTTTTAAATGATGCCATGATTCAAACCATTGTATCCCATGAGTATGATAATGACAGTACGGTAATGAAACTATAACGGTATGGCATGGTAACTCATGTAAAAATCCACATTCAGGAAAGTGTTCTAACACATCATGAAACGTATACACATCAGCTTTCACAAACTCAGGCATCACATAAGCCCCGTCAAGAGGCACTCCGGTAATATCAAAGCCATAGGTATAGGGGACATGGTTCTTAACAGAGTTAATAAACGCTGCATTACCATAACCAACATCCATGAGCGATCTGATTGGCTTACCATGCACTCCTAAAGCAAACCCTAGTCTTAACGCTTGCAATAAATCAGATCCTTGTTTATATTCCGGCTTATCATAGATAGCTGAATATTCAGGATCGTATTTGAACGGCCTGTGATCAACTTGAGTTATTACTCCGAAGTTGTCTATTTCGTATTGGCGGCCTTTACAGGTGAAGGTCATTCTTGATAAACTATTTTTTTTATTAATTGCTTATTTGATTTTAATTTATCTATTTCTTTTTTAGCCTCATCATAATTATTATAAACTCTTGCACAAATATCCCATTCATCAAGCGATGCACCCGACCAAAAAAACAATATTTTTCTTTGAATATAAAATCCTGGTTGTGATCCGCCCCTTTGTTCAATTATTCTATATTTCATCTTACTTTTTTTAAATATAAATTAAAATATATTATCCCAATAATTTGAATTTCCATTAATATCATCAATTATTGATATTACACCATAGTAAATCATAAATATTGATGGCACTACAATAAAGATTATAAATGCTAAATTAGGACTTGTCATTTTATACGTTTTAAATGTGAATCCGGCATCATATCAGCCGTAAATGTATGTGAAGGCGATAAATATTCTGAGCCTAGTAAATGTTCATTATATGTACCTAGATGACAGTTAGTTTTTGTTCCGTTCATTACCAATGAGTATTCTTTTCCTATCCCTTGCGCAATAGTTAAGGCAACTCCTTGATTGCAGTATAGTGCTTCTGTATCTCTTATTAAACGAGCCATCTCTAATAAATTCTCTGTTGGCAGGTGTTCAATAGCGCCGAATCTAATTGTAAAATCCAACCACTCACATTGCAACCCGATAAAATAAACTTTGCCATGCCGCTTCATAGCTTCTTCATATATTGTTCGCCATTTATATTGGAGTCCGTTCCAACGTGGTGTTAAATGAATCAATGCGAACTTTTCTTCACGTTTATAAGCATCATCTATTTTCAGAAATGGTTTCCTGTGATCTGCTTTAATACCAAATTGATCGAAGTATCTTTTTATAATATGAATCCTTCCACGTTGTGATTGCCGTCTTGCGTCGTCCAGATCATAATCGTATTTCAGATTAGGCCAGTTAAAGTAATTCCAGTTATCATCTATCGGTACAAATGGGTGAACTTCTTTTATTCCTGGTTGCTGAAGTAATAAATCTTTACAAAAAGTAAACTGATCGCCATAAACATATTTAGCTTGCTTGATGTAAACAATAGCATTATCGCTGCTATTACGTTTTTCAAGTTCCTGAATACAGGGGATTGAAAAGACTATATCACCGGCGTTACCTGAGTGGGAGTATATCATAAACTCGCAATTAAAATCCCATCCTTTGTAGGATTATCAACGAAAGTAATTTTATAATCAGGGTTAATATTCCGTATCTCTTTCAGTACATCCTCTCTAGTATAAGGAACTTTGTACCATTCCCACATATACCAATCATCAATAATGATCGTATGTGTTTTAATCTTGTGCCTTGCAATCTGTTTAAGCTCTTCGAGTAACGGGAATGATGTATCTGTTATTTCACCTTCACCCTGGTAATGGGCATCGAGCCAAAAAGTAATCTTTTCATTTATCGGTTCTATCATACCAAGTAAATGCTTAGCACTATCACCTACGAATAACGAAACATTAAGATTCTGTATTTGATAACCGTGCTTAATATCTATTGATAATATTTCTTTAATACCCGCCTCAATCATAGCTGCGATACCATCACCCTTGTAAGTGCCGGTTTCAACACCCACTTCATTCGGGTATTCTTTGAATAAGTTTCTATTTGGAGGGAGGCTCATAAATTAATAATGATTACCATGATTAAACAAGTTAGCGCAATTGATAATAAATACAAATCTTCTCTGTCTTTAGGGTAAAAATCTTTAAGTGTCATAACTGCTCCCCATTTAAGATCCAATTAGTACCGTCAAACTTTATTACATCATCACCCTTCGTATAAATCCTACCATTACGAGTCCAGCCGTTAGCTAGAAGCCAATCGGTGTGAAGGCCTATAGGTGAGTTGACTTGTTTTATAATATCTTCTCTTTCTTCTTGCATACAAATATCGGTTCAATAGCAGCCGGGTTAACGATCTCTAACAATTCCAGCCCCGCCGTCTCAATATCATCTACAATTTCCTGTTTGGATTTCCATACATGATGAAAATCTGTGCCGTCATCCTTAGTCTCGTAAGCTATTGGCATATCAAAGATAAAATATTCACCGAATGAAGCAATCTTATTGAATATATCTAACCACTCATGAAAGCCGAAGTGTTTGAGGAAGCCGAATGAAATAACCAGGTCTGCGTATGATCCTGTATGGGTAATCCTTATATCACCAACTATAAATTTAAATTGACTATTCTTTGTCTCTGCATATTTAATACAATCTTCGTTTAAGTCCATACCTATATAACTAACGATACGACAATTATTAGATAATATATTTGCTAGCTGCCCTGTTCCGCAACCAATTTCTATAATATTATTTATCTCGTATTTCTTCACAGCATCACTTACTGCCTTAGCATGATCTTCGTGAATATGTGGATTAAGTTTCCATTGCTGCTCTATAAACGAAAGCATACCTGGTTGTTTTAGATATTCGGAGTAGTCTGGGAGGCTCATAATGTTTTATTTAAAAATCTCTTTATAAAACGTGGCATTTTATAAGCTTCAAATATTAGTATAGCTGTAATTCTATTATAAACAAAGTCGTCTGCATGTTGATCTGAAATTTGTATAGTTACGTTTATTACACGATATGATTTATTAAAATAATTTTTGGTCTCATTTTTAAGCACTCTATTTAACCAATTTTTCATTGGATCATATTCATTAACTAAATCTTTATTTACGGTTAACAAGTGCTTTATTCTCATATCTTCCCATTTTTAATCATCCAATCAAATATTAATTTAGGGTCACAAAACAAACAACCCTTATACGCCCCTGATTCTATTCTAGCGGGGTCGGGCCAGGCATTAATCAGCTTACTAAGATGTGGCGGGTAAAACATGATGGTCTGTTTAGCTGCCAGAGTTTCATTGATAATCGACAACCCCGAAGGGAACCCAATAAAACAATCTAATCGTTTCAGTATCTCAACTACTACTGATAATGGTTGGCCCACTGTGTTTATATATTTATCTTTTTCCATGAACGCCATTATTTGTTTTGGAATTTCTATATCATAATCGGCTCCTATTAAAACAAATTTATAGTTAGGATTGTAGTCTGATATAAGCCCTATAAGTTTCATCCATTCAACTACACCCCACCCGCCCCAATGACGAGCGTTAGAATATGCGGAGGTGTATATCCCGATGTATTTAGTTTTAGCCCCGGTATAATAATTAGATGGCATCAATAACATTGCCTTATCATAGTCCAGTTCACTAGTAGTAAACTCCAACTTAAACGTAGTCTTTAAATCAGGTAAATACTTTTCAATCCTATGACCTTGCTCTAAATGACTATTAGCTTCAAGATAAAACGTTTCAGGTGTTTTCTTCCATTTACCATTGAAAGCATTTCGCTTAATTTTATTATACCCAGATTGAGGTATATATTCAAACGATTCAACTAACTGAGGGAATAAATCAAAAATCGCTTTACCTCGCTGTGGTGATCCATCGCCAATCTTCCAATGAAATTTTTCTTCTTGGTTAATTAGTTTCATAAATAACCAGATTGAATCGCCGATGCCGGGGCAGGTCGTGATAGTGCGGGTCATTTATTTTTATTATGTGGTTCTATAATAGTTATCGGTTCATCAATAATCTCTGTAAAAACCATCTTAGTTTCTTTAGTATTAAAACTTGCATTTACGCTATACTCAGATAAATAAATATGCTTTGTCTTAAAATATTTCTTCATTACTTTAAGAATAGATTTTTCTAAGTCTGTCATGAAATTATCGTAATCTTTAGGCATCATAATTCAATCGCCAGCTCCTCTCCTGTTAATGCGAAGTATAAGTTTTGTAATTGGTGAAGATATTTTATTTTTGATTGAACGGTAACAGCTTCATCATAACTATAACCAATTAATAAACATATACCTTCAAGATCAATAGCCAGTTTATCATTACCGTTCATTCCTTTTTCTAATACTTTTTCATACATTAATTGCAATTTCTTAAATCCAGCCTTCTCTAATATTTCAGGGGTAATAGATATAGGCTTTAAATTGTCAGTTACATTTAATTGTGAACCACTAGTTATTTTTATTCTTTCAAATTTTGACCAATGGCCTTTATTAACATAAGTGCCGCAGTCAATCCAATTCCCTATTCGTAGTTCATTAGATTTCATTCTTCCTCCTGTGTTCTTAAAAATACTGCAACGATAAGAAGCAATACCATTAGCATGGTTATACATGAGATTATTAAGGTGGCTGTTTGCATTATTTTGGGTATTTAGATGGTTGAATTTTTATTCCGTTCTTAGTATAGTATAAATGCTGTAATACTTCTCTCATATTACAATCAATAAACCACCGATCGCTTGCCGTGTCAATTTTAATGGATTCCTTCGGTACAAGTTCTCCAAGATCTTGAACATATCTTTTAGGTGTGCCACTTGTATCTAACGGGTACCAATCAACGATCATTCTATAGGTTGTTCTCCTATCGGTATTTAGATAAGAGTAATCGGTTTGCTTATAGCATGAGCATAGCGAAGCGATGAAACAGCAAAGTAGTATGAAGATTAGGAAGCGCATAAGTATTATTTTTTTAAGCCGACTCCCTTAAATCTTTCTGTCCATTGCTGCAATTCTATGTCAGCCTTTATTTCATTGTAGCTTCTTTTATCGCCTTCACGAATTAGTTTTTCTGCTAATTCTTTTTTCTGTTTTCCCGATAACCAAAGTATCTGTAACATGGTAGGTAGATTAATAGCCCCAGCGAACCAGGGCTATGAGTTACACAACATCAGGGTTAAGATCATCGGCTGATTGCAGATTACTACCAAGAGCATTTACAGCATCTACGATATCCTGCGGTACGTTACTTGAACCAGCAACCAAATCTTTTAGTGCCTGAATTTCTGTAATGATCTTTTCTACTTTAGCGTCATCTGCTAAAAGTAATGCGAGTAGTTCTTCGTTTGTCATTGTAATTAAATTTAGTTTTTTAATTATTGAATCGAGTTTATGTAAGACGTTATTATCCGAATATTGATCTACGAAGTGATGGTATATGTGAATTTTCATAATATAGATTTATCAAAATTTAATAAAAGTCAAGTTGTGGAAACAACCTGGCTTTAATCGTACCTATTAAACCAACTGTGTTATGGGACAAAAGCTACTAATATAATTATTTTTAAAATGAGGGGCTAAAGGTCTCCAGTTATTCACGGGCCGGGGAGACTCCACGCAATGCCCGTCCAGATGTCGCTTGTACCCCTCGGCGACCCACGCAACTTTAATATTTTTACTTTGTTCCATTGGCAATTCGTTCTGCTTGTTTAGCGGCCTCTTGTAATGTTTTTACTTCTTCTTCTATAGCTTCATTCAATGCATCACGCAAAGATACTTTTGCTTGCAATGATAATTTCATTACGCCGTCCTTAATACTTTCTTCATTACGAGGTGTACGGGTTTTCTTTACTTTGGTTAATGTGTCGGTCATGGTTGTATAGTTTGAGGTTTTAAATCAGATGTTTCATTAACAGGTAATACAGCAATATCACTTGTAATATCTTTCCATTTTGGTTGCTGCATGCTTTTGATGTCGTACAAGGCAGCAATGATGCGTTGTTTGGGAGTTGGTTGCCTATACCGATTATCACCATTATCGTTTATTACTGATGGGTTTTGAAACAGGTGTTTCATAAATAAATCGGTAAATGATTTGGCCACTATCCCGCAATACGTTGGCTCGTTACTGCAATGCCAATATGCACACCGATTAAAAATACTTCCCTGACCAATACTATTCTCCGGTATTGCTTCAAACTTTTTAATGAAGTAATCAACGTTGTAGTTAGTCTGTTCCATAAAAATTATTTATACTTTATCCCCTGCGCTCTTACTGCATCCAATAGATAAACCTTGTTACAGCTTCCGTCGGGAGTGCTAGTAAAAAACGCAAGAGATAAAATTGATTGTAAATTCATAAGCTGTAACAAGAGAACTAAGCTAACAATTCTAAACGAGACCGCAAAATAAATTTTAAAATATCTTTCAAACTAACTAACTTTCTATTCTACTCGCCTCAGGGTTTCTCCTGTAGCTAGTCAGAAGCAAAAAAGATCATGCCTGTATTTTTATACGGGCATCTTTATTTACAACAAACCCCCGGTAAGACTACCAGGGGTTGCTAATAAAAAACCATTAACCAATTAAACCTTATCCAAAAAAGTTATAATAACAATTTTCTTTTACCAACCACAACCCAATATTGATCTCCAAAAACTAAGTATAGTGATACAGTTGTTAATATAATTTCTTTTATTTTACTCTCAATTAATTTTATTAGTTGTTCATCACTCATAACGATTCATTTTTAGTTTCACTCGGTCCAGGTTTCTCGTAGGTGCGTTCTTCGTGCCAGGTGATGCCCATTTCACCTGATAGCTCAACTTTTTCCTTTGGCTTACCAACTGCATGTTCCCATACGAATTTAATTAGGGATGCTTCACCGCTTCTTAGAAGAGTTTTAAAGCCATTCTCGACACTTCCGTAAAGCTGTGTTATAGCTTCAATAGATTGATTTCGTACCAGCTCTTCGTCTGCTTTAGGCTTACGGCCCGATCCTTCTCTTGCTCCTCCTCTCATTTGAAAAAATATTGATTATTCATTTTATAAAGTTATAACTTTCATAGCAATTCAGTAAACCATACCCTTTTTAGGTGGTTCGAAATTCTGGTTTCCCGCATTTTTGCCAAACAACGGATCTGTAAAATCTGTATTCTTTTTTTCTACAGAAAAATCTGTATTGCTATTTTCTTTTCTTTTACTTTCTTTTACTTTACTTTGCTTCAAATTTTTAACCACTGCTTCGTTTGCTTTAACCACTGCTTCGTTATTGCTTCCGTTAATTTCAGAACGTCTTGATAGTCCAGACTTTATACCGCCAACACGACCTGCCTCAACCTTAATTTGCCGTTTTTCTTCCTTTTCTTCTAAATTTCTCAAAACTCGCTCACTCCAGATGTATTTTTCGTCCTCTTGAAGCAGAAAATATTCGTGAAGCAGTGCTTCAATTTGCTTCACTACAAACTCTTTTTCACACCCAAACTCATGAGCCATACCATCAAATAGCTTCGGGAATTTCTCTAATTTACCACCTGTTTGTTGATGCAGCAACTCTATAAGACACCAATAAAATCCGTAACCAACCATGCCATGATCGTGAATTAAAGCAGCACATTTAGGATCATGCTGAGCGTTAGAATCGTGTGGGAAATAGTAAGCATCTTTTTTCATGCGTTTAAATATTGACGGGTGAAAGTATCAAATGAATAGCTTGTAAACCCAATATGACCAAGCCATGAGAATCGTATTTTCTGAACATAAACATCGACCATACCGTTATCAAAATCCCTGTGAATTGAAACACCATTATCTGTTTTATTAAAGAAATGGGCTGATCCAGAAATATCGTACATAGTAGCAATTGGATATTTACCTTTCTGATCTTTTTGTAGTTTACGGGGGTGAGCTATAATAAAAACATGGGTATCGGTTTTAACAGCAAATTCTTTTATTAACGATAACGCTTCAGATATGTATTGTGTTTCGGTATAGCCGTTAGGTACTTTGTGCTCTATATAATTCCAAGGATCAATAACAATTCCTTTAATGCCGGTTCGTAAAACTAACTCTTTACATTTATCAAGTATACCTTGTATAGTAACATCTATTTGAGAAATATCAATAAATGAAAAATATAGATCAGTTAATCTTACTCCATCTTCAAAATCATTACTTGACATTCTATGATTTGGATCTTTACGAAAGTTAAAAGATAAGCCTACAAATTTTTCCATCAATTTAGTTACATGAATAGCGGCAGGATTTTCGAATGATAAGATAGCAAATTTCCATTTATGGTTTTTAGCTAGTGAAGTACTAATATAATCTAAAAACTCCGATTTACCACTACCAGGACTACCTGTTATAACAGTCATTTGACCACCAGAGAATGAAAGTAGTTCATCAAACTCTCCAATTCCGGCTGCATATCCTTTAGGGTAACCGTTATTGTAATAGTCGGCTACGAGTGGGTATAAATCATCCATTGTAATAACGCCTTGTATTGGCCATCTCTTGGCTTCTGAGACGATATGCTGGATAGCTTGCTTACCATGTAATCTGAGAACATCGTTCATGTCCTTACAATCCGGCGGGTATTGGATCATATAGCAACGATCATAACCAAGTCGCCGGGCTAATTCATCCCGAAGGGCTTTCCCTGGTTCGTCATTATCAGTAGCAATAATAATTTTATCCTTACCGTCGAATGATTGCCAACAGTTATTTAGATACTCTAAATTAAGTTGAGAGTTTGCCGGGGGTGTGCCATTAGGGACTGATATAACATTTCTTATTCCAGCTTCATGTAGGCTCATGCAATCTATTTCGCCCTCAACGATTACAACTTCGTTTTCATTTTCAATAGCATCTAAGTTGTAAAATATTGGCTCAGCGTTCTTAGATAATTTAAAATCTTTGTCTTTACCTCTGAATTTAATATTTACTAACTCTCCTGATCTGTAGTAATTAAAACAAATTACTTTAATCTCACTCTTTGCTTTCGGCATCCATTCGGTCGTTTCTGTTATTCCGAAATGGCGTACTGTACCGGCTGAAATATTTCTCTTAACAAAGTATTGAATGACCGGATCGGCGGGTTGTTGTGTTCTTGGAGCGGGTTTATCGTATTGCTTGGTATTGCGTTCTTCTATTGGGATTGAATATTTATTAGCTAGTAGTTTTATAGCTTCAATGTAGTTTATGTTATTGTGTTCTTGAAGAAAGTTAATAGTGTCACCTGATCTACCACAACCAAAGCATTTATATAAATCTTTCGCTTGGTTAACTTTGAATGATGGGGTTTTCTCATTATGAAATGGACAAAGCCCGGTCATATTAACGCCGTCTCGTTTAAGTTTTACATAGTCAGAAATTACTTCAACTATATTGGCGGCGGCTTTTATTTCTTCGATGTTGGAGATCATTTGGTAAGTGGTTCGACGTATAACTCTGTGTAAAAAATTGTTACGGTAAGATTATAATTTCCATCTTCAGATTGAAGTATTGTATAATCTTTAATAGAAATAGTAGATAACCACTCGTTGATTTTGTCTTGTAAAAATTCGTAGCTACTTCCGTTGGAGTAAAATATTTTGCATTGCATACAAAAAAAATAAACCCCTTTGACGTAGGAGTGTCGCCGGGGCTATTAAGTAAATACCACCACCATGTAAAGCTCCTACCCATTACATGGTGATTCACTTCAAAGATAATATAAAGGCGTCATACCATTGTAAAAATTGGTCAGGTGTGTAAATAAACTCATACTGGCCCCCTGCTGATCGTTCTAGCTCCTGCTCCTTTAATTGATGTTCTCTTGGTTTATCCCTACCTGCTTTAATTTCAAACATACAGGACCGCCCGTGAATCGTTGCAGATATATCAGCCGTTCCCTTCCTGGTCATACTATGCATCCATTTCTTAGTACCAAGTATCACACCGCTTGCTTGTTTTTCGGGTTGCTCTATAAGCCTACCCGATACATTTATACGAGTAGCTCGCCATCCTTCCCATTTAAGAAAGTTAGTTACAAAATTAGTTAGCCCGTTTGCTTTTGTTATGTCTGGGTATTTAACGGGTAACGTGCCGAAGTCTTTAGAGGATGCAGGGTAAGCAATGAGTTGCCATGCTTCGTATGCAGATTTATAGCGGAGTTTCCATTGGGGTATGCTCATACTCCTGAAGTATTAAACCTTTGCAAAAACTTATCAATAGAAGAAATATTTCCTTTTGATTGTTCAGCTTCTTTACAATTTTCAACTGCTACATTGAAATAAGATTCTTTTAATTCAAACCCAATACCGAAGCGATTTGCTTTGATAGCCTGATAAACTTCGCTGCCAATACCCGCAAACGGAGTTAACACATTATCGCCCTCATTACTCCAAAGATGAATAGCACGATCAATAGTATCTAACTGTAGCGGCGCAATATGCTTTTCATCTAAGTCACCACGTCCGGGTATTTTGTTCAAAGTATTTGAATAGTTTATATCAGTCCATATTGGCGAAGCATAACGCTGCCAAAGATCAACGGGTAAATAATTTTCTTTTGTATTATCAGTATCTTGATGAACAACTGGATTAATTGATTCACCCGGCTTACGAAATATAAGTAAGTAGTCGGGAATTCCAACTCTTGACATTGCAGCATCTTTTTTAATTTGCTTATGTAATAAACCAAGTGCTTTTGTACGCTGCATTTCAGTAACCGGATTCTTCCAGATTGTGACCCTGCTATGATAAATAAACCCCGCATCTTCAAATGATCTCAATATCATTCCTGAAAAATCTCTTAAACCAATGAAGCCCTCTTTGCCTTTCTGAATAGGTAAGTCCATGCAATGAACGACTACATTTCTTCCGGGCTGCAATACCCTTAATAGATCAACCACTAAAAAATTAAAAGCATTAAAGAACTCGTTATAATCTTTTGAATTACCCATATCTTCTAATTGATCTGAATATGTATATAGTTCGGCAAAGGGAGGGGAGAACACAGATAATCCTATTGATTCATCAGGTATCTTCTTTATCATTTCAACACAATCACCAAGCATCAAATGAAAGTTATCTGTCTTAACTTCCTTAAAAGTCCTTGTATGTTTTTCCTGCATGATTTTAGTATTAGTATGTTTTGTCATTTCAGATTGCATTTCTTCAAATTGCTGTTCCTTTAATTTTATAGTATCAATAACGTTTGTCATTGTATCGGTAGTAATTATATAAATGTTTACTGGTTTTGTTTGTCCGAATCTCCATGAACGCCTGATGCCCTGGTATAATCCTTCAAATGAAAAATCAAGCGATGCGAATACCTGGTTATAGCAGTTCTGATAATTCATCCCGAAAGATGCGATCTTTGTTTTTGTTATTAATACTCTGAATGAACCGGCAGCGAAACCAAGTAGGTTATATTCTTTTGTTTCGTTATCGTCGGATCCTTTTACCTCGACTGCATCGGGTATTAGTTTTCTTAATAGTTCGCCTTCTTCATTTTGTTTAATCCAAACTATAAATTGTTCACTGGATTTATTTATAGTATCTGCCGCTTGCTGTAAACGATCAATCTTTGTTAGTCTTAATTCTGCGTTGAAGTTGGTTGCCGATACCGCCGTTTCATTTATTGGAATCCAATCGTGACGCTGCCCGGTTTTAATGCAATGTTCTATCATTTTTAATTCAGGAAGATCGAATCCTGGTTGCTCAAATCCAATGTCTTTAGGATGCTGAAACATTATAGACCACGACGAACACCATTGCCAGAAAAGTTTTATTGCAGGTCGTTTAAGCCTCCATTTTTGTGTTTCACCGGCATCGTGAACGAAGTACATTGATAACATTTCATTCCTGCTCATAACGTCTAAGAACTCTGAATGATTGCCCAATTCCATCGGGTCATTTGGCGAAGGGGTTGCAGTACAACAAAGTTTATAAGGAGTATGTACAAATTTTTCTATTATTAAATTCCTATATGCACCTTCAAAGTTTTTTAATATTGAGCTTTCATCCAACACAACCCCGCCAAATAGAGAAACATCAATATTATCTAACTGCTCATAGTTGCTTATCTGTATTGGGTGATCGCTTCCGTCATACCGTTTAACGTCAATATGAAACTTGCTACCCTCTTGTATAGTTTGCCCCGATACAGCGAGAGGTGCTAAGATCAAAACTGGTTTCCCGGTATGTTTGTAAACTTCATTTGCCCAAACTTCCTGCATTAAAGTTTTACCAGTCCCACAGCCTGAAAAGATTGCAAACTTGCCCGCCTTGAGTGCTTTGGTTACAACATATTTTTGAAAGGGGAATAATTCATCCGACAACGATTCGGGTTTGACATCGAATCCTGAATGAATATGTTGCTTTCGTTTTTGTTCGAGAAATGATTCGTAGGTCATTTTTTAGGTTTTGGGGTTGCTCCATATTTTTCTTCCATCATTTTAATCCATTGCTCAACCTCTAATTGGATGGCAATATTACCATTAGCAAGTCTGATACTTATAGTATCAATAACTACATTACATTGATAGTTCATAAATATATAGTTTTAAAGTTTACGATTTAGCACTCCCTAAAAAACAAAACCATTCTTCCCCATCCTGAATGATTAAACAATTACTATTTGTTTTTGCCTTCACAACTCCCGAAGGAACTGTTTTAAGAGCAGGAACAATAGCACGACTATTAAATGTAAATTCATCCGGTGTACCAATACACTCATATTCTGCATCAATAGAACGTGAGTAAGAAGCATCATTAAGCTGCAATGACGAACCATTCATGGTGCAGGTTGCTATTTGCGATTGTGAAATATTATTAGCATCGTTGCAGAAAGATATTAATTCAGATACATTGAATGAAAATTCCTTTCCCGGTAATTGCAATCTACTTAACACTTGATCGAGTGATGTTGGTTTTGCTTCTATCTTAGTAAAGATGTAGGTAAATCCAGGCTGATAAAAAACGTGATGATTAGGAAGATCTGAGAATTCCAATTCATCAGATGGTAATACGCCTATTTCATCGGGGCGAAGTAATACAATGGGCATATTATTAAACCCACCATTGATATAAAAGAATTGTGGATTGAACGCCGCAATATTATCTTTCGTTACTTGCACAAAAGACATTGCTTCTGCTTCACCTACAAATTTTGATGCGGTATTAATTGCTTTTAACTGATCTGAATTGAATTTATATATTTCAGCTTCTTGTATATCTGGAATAACAGGGAAAGTGTTTATAGTTTCAGTCGGTAGTGTAACTTTCGATTTACCGTATAATAATTTTAAGTTAGTCCCTTCCTGAACGATCTCGATAAACTCAGACTTTGTAGAACCGGAAATAGTTGTCAATGTATGTTCGTCAATTAACAATTCCGCATCTTCGCCCTCGTAATCCACCTGGCCTATAATAGTTGCTTCCAAATTTGATTTAGTTATAAGACAAATACCATTATTGATAACGATCTTTAAATTAGCCAATACAGGTAATTGATTTGATCGTTGAATCTTTGATGCCTTAGTCGTGAAGTTCCTTAGTGAAGTAGTGTTTAATTTCATTGTAAATTATTATGGAGTATATTAATGTTATTAAAAATAAAACTGCTGATAGAATAAAAATAGTTAACATGGGGTAGGGGGTTATAAAATGCCGGTCTTTCCCGGCTGTCAGCACGATTATTAATATAAGGTTTGCCAAATCTCACGCTTGCGATGCACGCATTGGGATGGCAACCCCTTCGAGACTTCCCTTATACCCGTTGCCGTTTGACTGCGACGGTCGGATTTCCTTCTTTAAAGCGGGGCAGTTACTATCTTTGCGATGGCTAACTATATCACAAGATTGCGAACCTTGATTTTTGTTTTCCCCCGCTTAATCTATTAAAGAGCTAATTTTATCCAGCCGGTAAGCCTGTTAATAATCTTTAGTACTGTTTAGATTTAACTCCCGGCTGGAATGAGTTTATGATAATTGGGTTTCTAAGAATCTTACTTTACTTTGAAAGTCCTTTTCTGTTTTTATTAAATCTTCACATCTACGAATACCATATATAACTGAACTATGATCACGGTTAAACATCACTCCAATATCGACCAATGTCATTTTAGTAAACTTCTTTAGCATATACCACATGATAAACCGTGAATCAGAAACATAGTAAGCTCTTACATTAGATGTCATCTTTTCAACTGTTACACCTGTGAAATCGGTTACTATCTGAATTACTTTATCTAAGTTAGAATAAATATGAAAAGATACCCGGTTCATTTCAGGTCGTAGTCCAGGCATTGCCATATATGAGATTGATGCTATGTCATAGGTTTTCATACCGTTTGTTTTTTAGGTCTTAATTCCGCTGTACGTTTTGAAAACATTGCTTTGAGTTTCTCATCTTCGTTGACTGTAGCGATATGGGAGTTGTAGAGGTCGGATAGTTTGGCGATTGTGTCCATTGCGATGACTTCTTTCTGCCATACTTCGTAGAAGTCTGCGGCTTGGTTGTTGGTAGGCAACCCGTTCTTAACGGGCGTTATACTACCAGTCTGACACCACTTTAATATTTGTTTACCAGTTTCAGCAGACGGTAAGAATTGCGGCTTATTCATAAACATATTTGTTCTATCCTTTGAAGTGGTCGCTTGTTGTTTCATATCAAGATCGAAAACAACAGTTAGGTCATATTCCCACCCCTCACGGGTTATTGCCTTTAATCCAACTTTCTCAGGAACTTGTTTACCGTTTTTTTCAACCAATACATAATCTGTTTTTGTTCTTAGTGTGCAAATAACATGGCACTTACTTTGTAAAATAGCCTCAACAAATTTATTATGTCTTGGTGTAACCTTACCCCAATTAGTAAAACTATTCCCTGTCATGTTGCTATGGGTTTCCAGGATGCCGCCTTTGCCTTCCCACTCATGCGAAACGCTATCAACTATTATAACTTCCATTCCTGCGCTTTCGGCATCTTTAATAGCCTCAATATAGGATTCAGGAGTAAATGGGGGCGTTAATGTTATTACGTTATACTCACCCAAGTTGGAATATAATTCACCTGATCCATTCTCTGTATCTATGAGCAGGATTTTATTCCAGTCATTGCATAGACCGTATGCGGTTAATAAACTTGACATTGTTTTCCCTGATCCTGCCGGGCCGGCGAAGCCAAGTTTTATTTTTACCTGATGCCGTGAGGCTTTTCTGATTGTTGACATATATTTATGGTTTAATATTTAGTGATTGTCTGAAGATGTGTAAGCCCACTTCGGGGTGAACACAATTTCTTAAAACTTGTGCTGGCGTATGGTTTCCGTTATAATAAATGTTCCCCTCGTATTGTATGCCTAACCAATTTTTAAGGGCTTGGATAGTTGCCGGGTCATCATTGTTTATAAATCCTGATGGGCTTTTAATATTAATTTCGTCTATTTCAAAATTTGACCAAAACAAATGGCGGCCTATTTTTTTACCTAGTATCAATGGTTCGTAATAAGGAATAACATTTTCTACAATCCATCTACCTTTGAAGTTGTGTTTCAAAAATAATATCTCTTCGTATAATTTTAAATCAGGGTAACGGGGCTTCCTATTCCGGCCCGATCTTATAAATCTTGAATGTGATTGACACGGAGGGCTTGACCATATAAAATCAAATTCATTATAATGCTCTAATAAATATTGGTGAGCATCTGTTAGTAAAACAGTATCATTCGGGTTTTGTTCTTTGTAAACTTCAGCAATCTTTTCATCTAATTCAATAGCCGTTACTTCTACATTTTGCCATAGTTTACGATTGCCGCCAAGTCCTGCGTATAGGTTTAAGACTTTCATTATTTACTTGTTAGGTCGTGTGCTAATCTCTTTGTACCAAATTCCGCACCTGCATAAAATAATTTCCAATAAGCGGCCTCGTTATCCATCTTGATACTCACATCATACCTACCCTTCTCTTCGGCTGGCTTAATTACTACTTGGTTTTCGAAGTTGGATTGCAGGGCGGCGAGTTGTTCGGGTGATACATTAGTTAAGACCATTTTGATAAGTTTGAAATGCAATAGTAAAACAATAAAACCAGATTAAAAAATATTTCTTAGTAAAATAATAAAAAAGTTTTATCTTAGCCAAAAATTACATTTATGGTGACTAAAATACTTAATGCAAAAGTAAGCCCAAATCTAAAGGAAGCGGTTCGTATAATTGCCTTCCGTAGGGATAACAGCAATAGTAGTTTGACTATTAAAAGAATCCTTGAATCTGATCCGGATATTGCAGCAGAATTAAAGAAAATGAAACAATGTTTCAAAAAATAAAGTTAAGGCCAATTGATTGTTTTACCGTTTTACTGCTTATCTTTGGTATTCAATCGGATTAATTAACTTAAAAAACTTAGCTCATGACAATTCAAAGAATCGCTGAATCAAACGGGTTCAAACTTGTAGCCTACAATCAGGCAGTTCAGCAAAAGCATAGTAAGCCCGTTTATACTTCTACATCATTTGCAGATTTTAAAGATGGTGTATTAAGAGGGTTTTCTGGTACGTCCTCTTTTACTATCGCTATTGGTAGTTGGAAAGAGTGTTTGCAATATCTTAGAAAATTAACTTGCCCAATATACGATAGGGCTTAACCTCGCTAAGTTCCCCGAAATCGGAAGAAAGTAGGGGAGCTATCAATTCACAATTAAAAAATAGTAAGATGAAAAAGAAGTTAAATGTTTACCAAATAGAAGTAGTAAACACAGCCTCAGATGTTACATTTTTTGTTTATATAAAAGGCGAGACGCTTACTGATGCCAGACAAAAATGTCTTGCTAAATTTCGTGAACCAGTTTATAAACAAACTGGGAATTAATTTAAAATGATAGAAAAAACGCAAATAGAAATTAACGAATGGGAATTAGCCCACCTTGATAGAATTATAAAATGGGAGAAGGATTTTGAAAAGAACACCATAACTTTTTGGTTAATATTCGGAGATGTTTTTACTTTTAAAACAATAACCAATGCCCAACCACTCAACCGATCAAATACCACCTCGTAAGGATAACTGGAGTTTATCTCAAGAAGGGTATGAGCAGGCAACCCGTCTCGATTACTTTGGCCAACCATATCAATCCTGGCAGCCGGTTAAAAAGGATCTTGGTAAAGCGTGGGAATCGTTTCGTGAACAATTTAGATCGCAGGAGCAACGTAAACCAGGGCATAATAGTTTTAACCCGCCGTTGGATAAGATAGAATGGAAGGAGGTAAACCCATGACAACACAAGAGATTAAAAATAGTAAATGGCAGCTATCAATGATTAGGGGTGTCTGTATCGGAATTGAAGTTGTGATACAGGATGGCTATTCAAGAGTTATCCTTAATACAATTTTACCAGACACGGATAAGGAATATAAGAAAGATAAGAAGGATATAGAAGGGTTAATGCAATATATCTGTGATCTGCACAACAATAAAACCCAACAAAATGAACCTAGATAATACGCCTAAAGAGATTCAGGATTGGCATGATATATTTTGGGAAGAAATCGGTAAGGATTATTCTTACCCCGACCATATTCCTGAAATTTATGACACCTATGAATATTTAAGAGACAAAGTAATTTATCCGATACAAGCAGAGCTAAAAGAAAAAGAAGCAGAGATAGCGAAGTTGAAAAAGTTTGTAGTTGATGATTTGCAATTAGCCATTAAGGTGCTGAACAGATTGCTCACTCATTGCAAACTTGATTTGGGAGCGGAAGCAGCAAAAAAGATGCTCCATGAAATTGACGAGCTAAATAATAAAGGGTTACCGTCACAAGAAACAAAACTGTAAATAAGTTTTTAGTGTAATAATCCTGACAAAAAACATTATAAATAATTCATAATCAGCAGCACCTAATAAACAAAAAGACTATGACAACAGAAGATTTAATGAAACCGAGATATAAAGTGATTGCGCTTTGGCCGAATACTGAATATAAAATAGGGAGCATTTTACAGCCAGATTATTTTATAGAAAAGACGATTAAGTTTTGCGAAACATACCCTCATCTATTCCGCAAACTTGAATGGTGGGAAGATCGGGATGAAAAAGATATGCCCCTATACCTAAGGGCAGCGACAAATAAAAATTTGTGTTTAGTAGTAGAACATTTTTGCGGAGTTAAACAATCCGAAGCGTGGTGTTATTTTCCAGAATTAAATGGTAAACACTATGTCAGATATAGAGACGTTGAACCCGCCACCCTCGAAGAATACACCCAATACACCAATAAACAAAAACAATCTTAAACCTAAAGACATGAAGCTACCTGAGATTATTTCTGAAATGGAGGATGATTTAAACTCCTATCAACATTATGTAGAACAGTTTGAAGGAATAGAGAAAAGCGCACTAATGTCAATGATTGGTATTCTTTCAAAATATCTCCCCAAACTCAAAGCCCTAAATGATGAGGATTGGGTAAGTGTTGAAAAGGGATTGCCGGAACAAGGGCTTTGGTATTTGGTTAATTCGCCAATGAGAGGTGTTCTTATTATGTTTTATGATAGCCCCGGAAATTGGCTTGAGCTAAATGATGGAGACGATTATACAGATGGCATCACCCATTGGAGACCACTCCCAACCCCTCCCAACATCGAAAACAGTAACCAGTAAATAAGAAATAAGTATGAGAGAAAATTATTTTATCGTGGTTCGTCAGTCTATCATCGTCCCTTGCGACGCTCCGTTCAACATCTGTAATACTATTTAGCAAATGAAAAAAATAACTGGTTATAATTCTCCTACCCAAACGAAAAAAAATATAGCGTGGTTTTTACCAAGACCAAAACCGGACAGGTATAAAGGCGGTATGCCGCTTTATTGTGAACAATGGTTGATAGATTTGGCAAAAGATATTTTGGGTGAAGAAATAAAACTCCTGAATCTTTTTTGTGGGATGAACAAGCAAGGATTTAGAGTGGATTTAAAAGAAGAAGTAAAACCGGATGTTCTTTCGGACGCTCATTCATTTGTCAACACCTGCGGCATCACCTCTCATATAATAAAAAACGGGAAGTTCAATTTAATTATTGCCGACCCCCCATATTCAACTAAAGAGGCACAAGAAATTTACGGAACGCCGCCGTTAAAATATAAAAAGTGGACGGCAGAATGTGATAAAGTTTTAGAAGACGGCGGTCTGCTTGTTGTCTATCATAAAAACGTAATGCCAAATCCGAATCCTGAAAAATATATCGTTGTGAAAAGAGTTTTTATAGGCAACCGAAGCGGGCACTTACCAAGAGTTGCAATATATTTTCAAAAGAAGCTGAATAGCGAACAGAACGTACAAGTGAGTGACACAACGGAAGCTAAATAGTAATTCAAAAGCTAAGTAAAAAAATAAAAAACCATGTCAGAAAAATTTTACAAGTTGGTGGATGGGATTCTTTGGGCTGATTGGATGAAGCCACCCGATTTACCACAAGACTACAGCAAGAAAGACGCAAAAGCGTGGCTTGATTATGATAACCGCCCCCATTACCCACTATCAGGAACTCTTGAAGGGAAAGAACGGTATGAGATTGATGTGGACTTTTTTGTTTCATCAGGGATGTTTGAACCAACAGCATACTCGAAAGCAACCCCAATAGCCCAACCAGTGATAGAAGGGGAAATTCAAAAACACGAATATCCCGACAAGGTTATGGATAGGGTTGTTCAATGCTTATACCTTGAATTGCCGGAAGTAATAGCCGACGACGTTAAATCAAAATGGCTTGCCGTAAAATCATTAATGAATCAAAGAGAACAACGAATGGTTTCAATGATTCGTGAATTAGTTGAGATGGAGAAAATGAAAGAAGCCTTGAATTTAGTGCTTGGAAGTTTTGCTCTTGAAAGATGTGAAAAGTTTGAATTAATTGATAAAATAAAATCGCTATTAAAATGATTATAGGACAAGCAAGATGCCCTCATTGTGGGTACAAAACAACAACTGGCGGCATTGGCGAACATACTAATCATTGCAGTAAAAATCCAGATAACAAACCAAATTCAGCCCAACCAGTAGAGGGAGAGAAAGAGGCCAAAACTGATGAACTGATTGCTGATTATGTTTTTGAAACCAAGAACATACCTTTTAAAAGATATTCGCAAATATTACTTGAAGTAAGGTTATGGCTGAATGAAAATAAAACACGGCAGAAAACAACCGATCAATCAGGGAACGAACCCCGACCACCAAAAAACAATTCAGAGGATGTGTATAGATGGGTGAAAGCAAGCGAAATATTGCCGGTTGGCAAGAAGCCAGCAATTAATACTTATATAGGAGAACCCGGATGGCTTATAATTTTAAAAGACAGAGCTATTTTTTATGAAGAAGGAAAAGAGGACGACAAGTTCTATTACGAATTTAATGATGAAAATTTATACAAACATATTCAATGGCTTGAAAAAATAACCCCAGATATTAAATAGAATTACCTGGGGTAATGAACATACTTAACGTGTGGCCCTTTCGAGATCCCATGCTCAGCTACCCTGTCACCGTTTGAACTTGTCCCGTCTGCCGAAGTATTACCGGCAATTCCCCCTAGATCAGTTATAAACCCAATATGATGTGCGTGATCTTCGTCATTCACATATAAGTATAGATCATCATTTACAGGATTATCGGTAAGCCATCCATCTTTCTTAGCCTGGTCATAAACTACCTGACAAGCCCCCTGGCGGGGTATAGGCGAAGATCCCTCAAAGCAAATATCTAGTACCATCGTTGCGAAATGGCAGCACCACGATTGCCCAGGCAAGCCCCCAGACCATTTCTGGATAGCTTCTACCCGTTGGCCTTTGTTCGGCCCGGCTTCCCTGACGTATAGGAATTGTCTAGCTATATCAGTAGGCGAATATTTCATTTTAAATAAATTATCAAGTAAGTAATATACCCAGCTATGTAAAATAACCGTAAGAACCAAACAGGCAACCCTATTTTATTTTCAATCCAATCAACAATGGATTTCTTTTTACTTATTTGTCCTTCGTATAATATAGGTAATCCCCTGAACAAATTCAATAATATATCAAAGAAAGCCATCCTGGTAAGTAGTGCAAATAATATCATAGGAAATACCGGGTAATGAAGCAATATCAATACTACCGCAATTAAAACACTTGCTATAAAATACTCAGCGGTTTTTTGATTACTGTATATAGTTCTGCTACGTTTAATTAAATACCTATGCCATAAGGCATGAATTATGTTTAGTAATATGTATGTGAGAGGAATCATTTATCAGAATGAATTAATATAAATGTTACGATAGCAATTGCCAAAAATATAAGTCCGAAAATATTAGCACCGATTGAAAACCAATTCATTCTTTTTGAGCTATCTGTTCTTGTAATCGGGCCACCGTTACGATCCATTGTAGTTATAGTTGTCCCACTTTTCCATTCCTTATTCCCTTTGTAAAAAGAAAATAGAGAAATTATAAAAATTCCTATTGGAAGTAATAATAGTAAATTCATATATTTATTTTTTTAGGTTTAAAAATTCCATAAACTTTCCACCCACAGTAAACTATTATCAAGGCCAATAAACTCCACATATACAGGCCTCGCTTACCGGATTGCGCTTTATATTTATCTGCTTTATATGTCTGCTTCTTTAATAGATCCATTATTAAACCGTTATCGAGTTGGCAGACTTTTAATGCGGCTGTGTTTTCCTTTATAATAGTATCCCTGATATGAACTGTATTTGTAATGACCTTACCCGGTAATTGTATTGTATGAGTTATTATAATTGTATCTAATGAACGAACAGTATCAGTTAAATCTTGGCCTTCGATATATATAGTATCGGTTGTAAGTAATGTATCACGTATGGTTGAATCTTTGACCGGGTAAGTTACCGCACATGACTGAGCTAATATCTTAGGATAAGCAACCGCAGCTTTAGAGAATTGGTTCCTTGCGGTTCTCTCTGAGTAACATGATGTCAGAATAGTAACAAGTATTATAGCTATGATTAAGCATATAGCCAGCATTCTCATATATTTTGGTTCATAGTTTGTCATTGTAGTGGTGGTGATACTTGCATTTTAACGATCATTTTGCCTTCATCTTTCCTAATTAACTTATAGTTCCCGTAATAGGTACATATTTTTATAAGGTATTTCCCGGGTTCAACTGAGTTAAAAAAGTACAACTGATTATATTTAATCGCTTCATATCCTGTAACACTACATGAAGCCTCGTAGGTCATATATTTTTTAAGTCTCTTATCATAAGGGATTAGATATATTTTAAGGTAACCAGGCATTACTATACCAGTAGTATCTAACTCAATAATAATAGAATTTTCATCAGGCTCTGGTAATTTTTCTTCTACATACTCCTGTTTCTTAGGCGATGCGGTTGCATAAACCTCTGTACTTCCTTTATTTCTTAACCCCGCAATCTCGTTATTTAATCTTAATATTTCATTATTTGCTTCATTAAGTCTACGTCTTAATTCATCAACTTCTCTGTTATCTCTTTCTGGCTGATAAACGAAAGCAGATACTTGTTGTTCGTAATCGTGCTTTATATTTTGATATCTTTTTACTTCGTTAACCTTCTGATCAATTATAAGCCCGATAGAATCTATTTGATTAATCTGATCATCTGTTACTTTAGAAATACTATCCCTGCTTGTGTTATTAACGTAAATTGGTGAAGCTGTTTCATTACTAGAGTTACAGGAACAAAAAATAATCATTGATATAATATAATATCTAATCTTAATTATCATGGTATTATTTTAAGTTCTTTGAAAACCATAAACTTTGAGTTAAGGGCGGCCCAGGCGCTATCTTTCCTACGGATTTGTTCGGTTAAAAAATCAACCTCAGTTCCTAATCTATCCGTTTTATCAGCACAAGCCTTAATACTTTTCTCTTGCTTTTTATCTTGATTAGAGTTAGCTCTTATAATAATAGTAAACATTACAGAAATAGCAATAAGGCATACATAAACGAAAGCCATTTCTGGTTTCTGAGCGTTTACAAAATCTTTAAAGGACGGGAATTTTATTCCTGGCATATTAAGGGTTAGGCGTGTTCTGATCGATTACTTGTTCTTCTGTTTTCTTAGCCGCTGCAGGTGTCTTGCCTGTAAGGTAACCAATTATTGCCGTACATATTGCAGTCATTGCACCGGCGACTGCTGTAACCCATGTAGGGAATGTCACACCTGTTTGCCCAGCTACTAAAATACCGCCGCCAATAGCTGCCAAAATACCACAAATAGTGCTTAATGTGTCTTTAATGTTCGATGTAGGTTGCATGATGATTTGTTTTAATTTTTATAAACTGGTTGATAAAATAATAATTGCCCTTGTGCATTATACGCTTTTACTCCGATAAGTTGTTGGGGTGTTGCTGATAATTCTTGCAGAGCTACTTTCTTAGTAACTCCTGTAGATGTTTTTACATACATAAAATTGTCGTCGAATGTTATTGTTCTGCCTGAAATAGTGATAGCACCTACTTCTGCTACGCCTGTTGATACATCACCTTTATATACATTACCTATATTTATTTCATTATCCTTTTTTGATTGGAGATTATAGCCCATCATAATTACACCGGAATGAGCTGAACCTAATCCTGTATAAGTTCCCATGTAAATAGAATTATTGATTGTCTTACCTACTGCTGCATTATTCATTTCTCCTGCATAAGAACCAATGAATATATTCCCGTATCCTTTTTCCATAAAACCGCCGGAGTAATGACCTATTGAAACATTTTCATCCCCTGCTTGTAAATAGTAAAACGTATTAAAACCAATCCCGACATTACCGTTGCCCCTTTGATTCGTGTATTGTGAGCCTCTGCCAAGTGCTACATTATTACTACCTGTTGTATTACTGAATAAAGCATCTTGTGGCATTGCTATGTTTGCATTTCCTGAAGTGTTATTATAAAGAGCATCCCAACCAGCACCAAAATTATCCCTGCCGCTAATGTTCATTTTCAAAACATCTTTACCAAGTGCAGTATTGTAACTTCCTGTTTGGTTATTCTCAAAAGCGTTTTGGCCGATGGCTAAATTGTATTGCCCCACCACGCCGAAAGCATTTGCGCCTGCTGACATATATGAACCCCATACAGGATTATAACTAAGTACGCCACCCCCACCAACAACAGAACCTCTATCTTGCTTTGTACCATTGATGAATTGATAAAGCGTATTGTTTTCCATGAGTACGCTGTCAAGTCCTTGTGGTTTTCCCTTCTGAGCAAATAATATATAAGGAAACAGAATTAGTATTACCAGGTTTTTCATTTGTATTTTAATTTAAATTTATAATCATGCACTGTTTCACCTATGTTCCAATCTAAGAACTTATTTATTTGATCACCGCTATGTTCTATAATGTTACCGTCCCTTGTTAATATAGCTTTCTTATTCCCATCTTTAAAGAATGCTTTGTTTTTAGTTTGGTAATATGGGAATAAATGTTTCATTAGTTTGTATTAAATATTCGTCTGCCTGATGCTTTAAATTCAATAGCCAAAGCACCCCAATTACTTGAAGATGCTGTTACTGTTGGTGTATTATCTGTTGTGTTTACCCTGTGCATTAAATACCCTCCCGTATCGGGAACTGTATAACCGCCATCATGTTCTTCTGTCCATCCAGATTCAGCCGATCCCGCAGGTGGATTTGTTTCGCTTATGAATGTCATTATTACTCCCGCCCTATTACTTAGCGCAGACATGGTAACTGATGGATTTGCGCTATTCCCGGAATTGCCAACAGTCTGAACTATTGCATCACTCCCGTTTGTTCCGGTAATAACAACCCCATCTATTCTGAATATATAAAGTACCCCTCCATCCTGAGATCCCGAATAACTTACTGTAGGGAATATTGTAGTGGTTGATGTGGCTACTTGTCTAAATGCTTGCATCCTTCTATTTCCAGAATTATTTAACTGACCACCAGAAGTTCCTATTTCCGTCCATGTTCCCGCTCCGGTTATTGAGACTGTGGCCGGGGTTCCTCCGGCATTAGAAGTGCCGACAAAAATAATATATAGGTTGTCCTGTGTTACGGGTAGGCTAATAACCCCATATCCAGAAGTAGAATAATTAGAGGTTGCGATATTAACTATTGAAAGCTGTCCGTTACAAACCCCGGTAATCAATATAAATATGCTTAAAATAATCTTCATCAGTCCTCAGTATAGTTTATGGTTAATGATATAGATGTGATTGTGCCACTACTTGCTGTGGTAACTACCCAAATAAAACTTCCCGCCGGGATAGTTGCATCATTAAATCCAGATGAGTTACTACAACCCGTAGTTATCGAAGTGCAGGTAATATCAGAAGTGAAAACACTTGTAGGGCTTGTTATGTCTGTCCCGAATTTTATATTATAAGTAACCGAAGGTGAAGAGCCTCGCAGGATTGCTTTTAAACTGCTTACAGTTATCGCTACAGGAGTTTGCCACATATCAACCGCCTCAGAAGAAGAAGGAGATTCGATTGTAACGGCTTTTGATTGCGTTAACCCTTTCGGTGTTGCCCAATCTGCACCGCCATTAGCATCTGAGGTTAATACTTTTCCCGCTCCCTGCCTGCCAGTAACAAATTTTAAACCTCCATTAACCTGAAATGTACTATCTGGCGCAACTTGGTTCACTCCTACATTTCCGCTACTTAATAGTGACAAACTTGCATTTGTTGAGCCATTGTATAGAGTAGTATTGAAATGATAGTTCTTCTTATTTTGACCGCCAAAGCCATTGGAAGTTGACATAATAATATCATCCCCAGAAGCAGATTGGTATATCATAAACTGTCTTGAACCGGATGTATAATTCGGAAAATTACTTATGTAAAAAACAGTAGGAGACGTTGCGCCACTATAAGCAGGAGCGATACCAAAAGAACTAAAAGAGCCGGGAGTTGTGGATGGGTTGCCTATTCGCAAACTTGCATTGGGAAGTGTGCTGATAGTTAATAGGTCTTCATGTATTAAAGTTGAATAGCCCGAGTTAAGTGTTTCATTGGTTATAAGTCCGCCCGTTGCCTGTATTTGGTTTTTTACGTTAAGCCCTGCTGACGTTGTATAACCTAACGAATCACTTGCAGGAGTGGCAAAACTTCCACTTCTATTAAGTTGTACGTTCCCAAAATTTCCGGCAGGTGTACCGCTTCCGCCACCGGAAGAGATGACTCTATTAAATAACGTAGTGTCCCATCCGTGATTTGTTAATACCGCATTTGGCAACTCATAGCCGTCTGCATAAAGTGATTGAAGCGGTATTATAGGTATTGGAGTTCTTGGGTGTGGTGTTATTGCTTCTCTTATTTTTATAGCTACATAATGATGACCCGAATCTGTTAAGTGTATTCCATCAACCGCTTCGTAAACGGGCTTCATCTGTGTTGTAGTTGGCAAAAGCAAAGAATCAAACGTTGAAAGTATTTTTAGATCCGAGCCAAATCTAACTGTAGTATCAATAAAATCTCTTAATGGCGTTAAGTTAACTCCTTGTCTTGGTGTTTCTGCGGCGTGAATTACCTCTATGCCATGAGCCGTTAAACTATCTCTTATCTTAACTAAATTATTCTGCCATGTTGAAGTAGATATAGCAAATAATAAATCGTTCCCGCCTATCATTAAAACGACATAACGTGGCTTTAATTTATAAATTTCTGGCAGTTCATCAATTATTGATTGCGTAATATCTCCACCACCTGCAAGAGTTATTACTGATATTCCAGAATCGCTTTCAAAAGTTCTGTTAGGGTATGTTAGATTATAAGCACTTGCTGCTTCTCCTTGTGTAATTGAATTACCAACAAAAGCATAATCAGCGTTCCATGTATCTAACAATCTATACTCTTCGCCGATTATTGTAATGTCACCGCTTCTAAAATATATTGTCGGCTTGCTGTTATTATTAGGATAAAAATTAGTTGGTGTTGTACCTATCGTGGTTACTACCGTATCTGTTGAAGTTTCACCTGTTGTTATGTTTCTTGAATTTACTATATAGGTTAAATCTGACCTTTTCATTGTCACTTGGATTGTGTCTCCAACCGATATAGATGAAATGGCATCGCTTCCTACATGGGTGTAAGTATAACCTCTTCCAAAAATAAAAGACTTTCCTAAGTTTGGATGTCCTGTTGCCTGATACACACCTACCATAATATCATGCTGGCAACAATTTGTATTATTGCTTTTAACCCCTATCCAAACTCCAGAATCAGTAGTGGATATAGCATTATTTATATAAGTAAGCGTTAATTCAAAGTTCGCTGCTGATGTATTGAAATTTCTCTGTACGTAGTTTAATAAATTATCTGCCCCTCCACTAAGATTTAACCCATTAGCATCTATTGTTGCTGTTGTTGCTGGTAGTGTAGAATAATAATTGCTTCCTAAGTATGACCTTGAAAAATTATCATAATAAACAACTACGCCCTCATTATACAAAGTGTTCTTGAATGTGTAGGTTGTATCAGATCCGCTTACTGTCCTCCAAGTACCGCCTGAATATATATAAAGTAAATTATTACAAGTATCAATTGCTATTGCACCATCCTGAGTACTCCCGCCACCCCTCACACCTGACGGAGTTCCGCAATATCTTGGAACGTGCTGTGTTGAGTCTGTCATAGAAGAACCCTGTATCCTTTCTCTCACAATTCTTGTTTGATAACCTGGAGGTGTCTGCCCAAATAAATTAATAGATATAATTAATAATATTAATCCGAGTATTTTTTTCATATTGAAACTTTATACATTATATAAATTTCTTCACCACCTGTACCAAACGGGAAACCAGTTCCGAATTCAATTCTTTTTGTATGTGGTATATACATCCAGTTAGACCCATTTAAACTACTTACCGGCACAAGCGGGGATTTATCTTTCTGCTCTCCCTGTCTTGCCACTTTAATAATCTGACCAGAAGAAAGACCGCCTGTACTTACGCTATGACTTCCTTCAGATCCTGTAACTGTTTTATAATATAATATATCAGCCATTAATAAGTCCAAATTACGAACATTCTTTGACCGTCTATCGTTGTACCCGCATCGGGTGTTATTTCTCCTGTTCCACTATTGAAACTATAAGGCAAACCTATTGATAATTGCTCTGAGCCTTCTCTACAAACTTCTATAATATTGGCCGCTGACAATCCTACCCATTCACTATCACTTATTTTGCCTCCTGATACTGTGTATGAATCTGATTTAATATTTGTTCCAGTTACAGTAGGATCGACTAAAGCAGATGTTGTCCACCCACTTGTTGATTGTAAATTAATATCATAAGTTGAAGCATTACCAGATTCGCCAGTTATTGGCAATCTTTCAATATAAAAATCACCTCTTATTGATCTAACGTTACCATCATTATCGGTATAAACAATTTCTAAATCTTGTACTTCACCAAAAACATCTTCGTCTAGGAAATGAAATACAGATAAGTTACCGTCATTATCAGAAGTAGTTGCGCCCGATATTAC
>Ga0065712_10000147_pt1 | contig 47854 bp, 38 predicted proteins | sample MisRhiReplicate1_FD_59099 | JGI IMG/M metagenome (GOLD analysis project Ga0065712, IMG submission 59099) | Miscanthus rhizosphere microbial communities from Kellogg Biological Station, MSU, sample Rhizosphere Soil Replicate 1: eDNA_1 v3... | ecosystem: Host-associated > Plants > Roots >...
CCACTGCCCCGGCACCGGACGGAGCGCTCACGAAGGCAATCGCCATACCAGAAGTAGTATACGAATACGGCAAGTCATCACGCAGAGCTCCTTTACCGAACACTCGTTTGCAGGCGTACTATTCGCCTTCAGTATCCAAGGCGGCCTTGAGACGGCGCTGGCCCACCGCCTGCGCTAAAGACTCCAAGACGGCGCGGCTATCCTCCCATCCTGCACACGCATCGGTAATGCTTACGCCATACATCAACGACTTACCTGGGAGCAAATCCTGCCGCCCGGCTTTCAAATGACTTTCCATCATCACGCCAAAAATCGTTTCGTCACCGCCCGCAACCTGTGCCGCGACATCCTGTGCGACAACGATTTGACGCTGGGCGTCCTTGCCGCTGTTACCGTGGCTGAAGTCGATCATCAAGCGCGCCGGGATTCCCGCTTGCGCGAGACTTCTTGCTGCAGCCGCGACGTTCTCGGCATCATAGTTCGGTTGCCTGCCACCACGTAAAATCACGTGACAATCCTCATTTCCTGTCGTGGAAGCAATGGCAGAGCGGCCGGCTTTCGTCACCGCCATGAAATGGTGCGGCGCCTTGACGGCGCGGAGCGCATCTACGGCAATTCTGATATTCCCGTCCGTGCCGTTTTTGAATCCGACCGGGCACGACAAACCCGAAGCGAGCTCGCGATGCACTTGGCTTTCAGTCGTGCGCGCGCCGATCGCCCCCCATGCAACCAAATCGCTGATGTATTGCGGCGTAATCATGTCGAGGAATTCACATCCCACGGGCATTCCCAGCTCGTTCAAGTCACGCAGCAATCGGCGTGCAATTCGGAGTCCATCGTTGATGCGATAGCTGCCGTCGAGCTCAGGGTCGTTGATCAAACCTTTCCAGCCGACTGTGGTCCGAGGCTTTTCGAAGTAAACTCGCATCAGAACCAGTAGATCCGCCGTGAGCTGGCGCTTTGCCTCGTGTAATCGTTCTGCGAACTCTAAGGCAGCCTTGACGTCGTGGATTGAGCATGGCCCGATAATCACCAGCAACCGGTCGTCGGCACCGTGAAGAATTCGATGAATGGCTTGACGTGTCTCCCAGACCGTATCCGCCGCTTTGGGGGTTATCGGGAATTCGTTCAGCAACTCTATCGGAGTGATGAGTTCCTGGATGTCTTTGATCCGCAAATCGTCTGTTTTACGTTCCACTGCGCACCGTCAAAGAAGGAAGTTTTTTATTCATATAGGCTAAACTGCGTTCGAACGCGAATGCAGTCGACAAATATGAGGTGGACACACAATTGGCAGCGCTAAAGTTCCAAAGCAGCGCTCGATAGCGTGCGGAGCGGACGAGACAGTCAAATAGATCTAACAAAGAACGGAATAGGATGATTTCAGTCGATCTCAGGGAGTCCGGCGCGCACGAAATCTCCCCGTGCTGATCACATGGGCGCCAAACCTTTCAAGGGCTTTGCTAGCAGGCTTTTCTCATCGAGGGCCCGAATCACGGTCGTTACATAGCTCTTAATGGCCGTTTGAACATTATCGGAATCGGTGGTTCGAATCGTACCGGACCAAACGACCTCGTTTTTTAGCTATGTCATACAACGTCGTCTCCGAAGTGTACTCGTTGTAGTGATAGACACTCGGTGCTCCGTACCAGCCGTACCAGCTCGCGCCCAAAATGCGGCCCGTAATAGCCAAACCAGGGTGCCGGAAAATAGTTAGGGCCATACTCGGACTTTCTTTCCACCTGCAGGGGACGCACAACGAGCACTGCATCAGCACCGAGTTTTTGTGCCTCCTGCTTGATACTCGCCTCGTCCGCCTGCTCCTCTGCGCCTCGCGAATAACTCGGTATACCGTCAATAGCCGCGGCCCGTAGCTGAGCAACGAATTCATCCTCAAGATTACGCCGGACGCTGGTTGCGAACCCGGGACCGCTGACGAGAATGCGCTTGAAATTAGCCGAGCCGTAAGCCGGATTTCGCCATTCGTTAATTACCGGATTCGTCGCCGAACAGCCCATGAAGAGCCAGCCCATCAGCACAAGTGCAACGATGCGAAAACCGTATGGTTTCACGGTTCCTCCCCGGGACGACCCGCAATGCAGGAATAAAAACTTTTGTTATGCCGTTACCCAAGCATAGCACTGGAGGGCAGGGTTTCCAGGCAGCAGACGAACGCGGTTGGGCGGGAAACCCAGATAGGTGCCGGCTGCGTTGCAGTCTGAATGATCGCGCTCGGTGCGCCTACCGGGAAGAACTCAACTCAAACCAAAGAGTTTTTTTGCGTTGCGCGAAAGGATGTTGAACTTATCCTCCTCGCTGATCTTCGCCGTTTTGATCTCTTCGAGAGTCGCGCAATGTTCATAGCTCGCCGGATAGGAGTAAAACAGGCTGCCAAAAATCAGCCGGTGCGAGCCCACCGTCTCGACAAATTGTTTGATGTACCCGGAGCCGCGTACGTGCGCCGTGTCGAAGAAAATGTTGCGTGTACGCTTGGCGATATCGAGCGCGAGCTGACTATTGGTATTGGTGGTCAATGCGTCCATCGAGACAAAACTCAGCTCGGGAAATTCCAACGCGAGTCGCTCCAAACGCCACACGGCTTCGAGGTTCGATTCGGCATTGGTATGAATCAGAGGCACTAGACCAAGCTCTCTGACCTTCTTGAGCAGTGGGCGCATCAACTGATGATCGATGGCCAAACCTTGAAAGCGGTGATGCCAAACGACGCCGGCCATTCCCAATTCGTTTTTCATGCGCTCCAGTTCCGCCAGCGACCGATTCCCATGCAGAGGTTCCACCGTGCCGCAGGCGATCGGAAACCGCTCAGGATCGCGCCGTCGATAGCCGGCTACTGTGTCGTTTGAACGCATGGTGTCCTTGATGCCGTCCGCCTGAATGTAGCCGGTTGCGACGAGTATTGCCGATTGCGAGACGCCGTTGAAATCCATAATGCGCACGCGATTGGCATAGTCGCGGTCTTGCCAACCGTCCCCTTCCTGCAGGCTTCCTCCGTTTAGTGAACCGAGGTGATGATGAATGTCAAAAATTTCCATACTCTCTCCTCAAGGTCATCGGCGCATCTCCTCAGTGCGGTCTTGCGCCATCGGTCATCAATGCTCGTAAGCATAGGTGGTCTGACAATCGACATTTATTAGCCCACAGAAGAAATCTCGCACCGCTGGCTCCTGCATGAAAGCGTCGTAGTCGTAGCGTGGACCGTAGCTCGCCCAAATTTCTGTGCCCGGTTCGATGTCCTGCAAAGCGATGAAAACAAAGTACGGATACTCGCAGAGTTGCCGGATCGCGGCGTTCTGAAAGTGAGTTTCGATACCGTTGATTCGGCTCGGCGCAAAATTCGTCCGGCTCACATTGCCGCCGAAATCTTTGCTATCGAGATATTTGTACGGATGGGTTTCCTCCCAGGCGCATTCCGGAATAGCAGCCAGATAATGGTTACTCGGAGGATAGTCTTCGGCAGTGACCAGCTGGCCTCCCAACTCGCCGACGATTTCGCCCTTTTTGATTGGCTTGAGAGCGAACAACCCGTTGCCTGCGTTCGGGATCATCGACGGTTTGATGACGGTGCGTTGGTCGTATTCTTTGTTGATCTTCAGCACGGGAACGAGATTCACCGCCGGCTCATCGGCAAACAGCGCGAACGTACCGCGACCGAACATCAATGCAAAAAGAAGCACGATCGCTACACTGCTCCTGGTTAGGTGATGCATTCAACTCCTCTGCTGCAGGATGTTCCACTAGGATCATGCGCCTGAACTCTTGTCAAATTCCGCGGGCGCGAGCCGTTCACAGAAATTCTGAGAATCATCCGAAGCGGATTCACCGTGCAGACGCCGCGTTTCGACGGTCCCATATTCACTAATTCGCTGGAGTGATTTTCAGGAAATTTCAAGCTACCGGTTGCGTAATATCGTGTTTTTCCAATCGAAGCAGATTGGCATGGCTGTTGCGCCCTATCAAAAGGATTATGCAGAAAGGAGAAAAAAGAATGAACTCCGTGAAGAGATCGCTTGTGGCCTCGATAATTTTCGCAACGTTCGTCTCGACGATTTTCGCGGGTTGTTATCACGATCGTGATGATGACTGGCGATATCATCGTTATTCACGAGACTACAGCTATGATCGTGACCGTTACGACCGCGACCGTTATTACAACCGTGACCCCTATTATGATCGCGACGATGATCGCGACTTGGCGCAGGGACAGGTACGATCGCTGGAATGATTACCGTGATCGAGACGACAGCTACCGCTCGAGTCGCATAGATCCCCTCAGAAACAACTATAACGACTAACCGCAACTGCTAACTCTAGCCGGGGCTCGGAAGCCGAGCCCCCGCTGCCGTTTTCCGGTCTAACGTTTGTGGTCGTGGCCCTTGTCGGCAGAAAGGAAAGGCAACTGTCGATGCGAGTAGGCGCTGCGTCGTAGCTCACTGCTGATCCAAAAGGGATTGGTCAGCCGGGAGCGTGACACGCTTTTTGCCCGCGAACTTGCACAAAATTGTCAACTCATGCCCAGTTATTTCCCCTTCTAAAGCAGAGCGACCGGATCGCTTTTCTCGTCTATAAAATCGCCCAACTGGGCGTTGCGGCTGCAGATACTTCGCTTTACACCGCCCACAGAACTGCTTGGGCATTGGCCTTGCTATGACTCCGCGCGATAGCGCAACTGTTTAACACGAAATGGAGCAAGGAAACGATGATTGAACCTGATCAGTTAACCGATCCGGAGCGGAAATTATGGGCCAATGTGCTACTGCAAGCGCAGAGCGATATCAGCGCTCGCGATCCGATTGCGCGCTCGGCGCGACGCTGGTTTTGTTCCAGGGACGATTCGATCGGCAGCTTCATCTGGGTCTGCCATCACTTGTCTTTGGATCCCGACGCAGCGCGCGAACGCGTCCTAAGAAATAGCAACAAAGCGCGCGAGCCTTTGACCGATTTGACTCAATCCACCAACCGCGCGGCTTAAGCCCTTCTCGGCACTCTGTGAAGAGCCGCTCGTCGATCGAAAATTCGGCGAACGGCTCTTCCATTTGCTGGCCAAACGATCCTCTATGCAAGACTTGCACGTCGTCGTCAACGTCGGCTGATTTTGCAATCATATTCCGCTCAACCACCGAACCCCTAGATCAACTCGGCCGTTCCCTCGCCGCATTCTTTACCTATAATCGACCGTCTTCTTTCACCGCCATTTAACTCGCGGCGAAATCGCAAACATAAATAAGATCGTTCTACTCCCTCCTCCTGGACATTATTCGCGTCATGCAGTAAGTGGAATTCAAAAAGACAAAGGAGTGAATATGAGCGCTACATTGATCACCGGCTTGGGACTGGTCGGCACCTCGTATGCGCAGCATGCGCTAAAACGCGGCGAGACCGTTGTCTTCTATGATATTGCGCCGCGCAAGGACTTTCTTGCCCACAAGCTAGGCAGCGCCAATGTGACGGTCGTGCAGCGGGACGTTCGTGATTTGCCGTCGCTAATCGAGACCATTCAGAAATATAAATGCAACACAGTGATTCACACGGCCGGTCTGATCGGCGGCAAAGTGGCCAATCCGATCTATACCGGGTTGCAGATCAATGTTATGGGCACGATCAATGTTGCCGAAGCGGTGCGCCTCACGGGGGTGAAGCGGCTGGTACAGATCAGCACCTTTGGAATTTACGATCGGCGTAAAGGCGAGCCGAATCCGATTGACGAAGACTTTCGCCGCGGTCCGGGAGAAGCCTACGGCAACTCCAAGGTCGCCAAGGAGTTGATGGTCGAAGCCTATCAACGCCTCTTTGGTTTCGAGTTGATCGTGCTTCGCCTGGCCAACGTTTATGGTGTCGGCCATTTTGCCGGCGGCTCAGGCGGCGGCGAAATGGTGCAGAACATGCTTCAGACCGGCATTAAAGGCGGTGTGGTGAGGATCGCTCAGGAAGTCGCGCGCGACTTTGAGTACGTTTATTACAAAGATCTGGGGCGCGCTCTCGACAAAGCCGTCACGACACCATTGAAGCAACCGGTAATCCTTAACATCGGCACCGGTGTCGTGATCAAATTCGACGATCTGGTCTCAGTTGCGGAAAAATTGTTACCGAAGCTACAGGTCGAGATCATTCCAGGCCAAAAGCCGCGATCGGCGAAACAGCCCATGGTCATCGAGAAAGCCAAACAGGTGCTCGGCTGGACGCCGGAATACCACATCGAGGCCGGTTTTAAAGATTACATAGAGGAACTGAAAGCGTTGCCTTAGGATCGAGCGCGCGCGTAGAAACGCGCTGAGGGAATACTGCCAACGAGACTCACAGCCCTCCGCGAGTCTGTGGTGAAAGCCATGCGCTAAAGCGGCATCTCGCCGCGCTTGCCGCTTTTAAAACCCCGATAGCGCAAAGTCTTTCCATCGGTCTCAACTATAATTGCCCCATCCTCATCGGTGCGCAGCACTTCGACGCCCGCTGTCCGATAACGTTCCAGGATTAGCTTACGGCTGGCTTCGTCGCGGCTGCGCGCCCCAGCGGAAAGGATGGCCAACTTCGGGTTTACCGCCCGGATCAATTCCAGTGGGCTCGCGCCGGCGTTGCCATGGCGTGGTAGGGTCATTACGGTGCTGCGCATTTTTTCCGGGCGCTGCAATAGTAGAGCCTGGTCATGGATGTCGATGTCGCTTGTGAACAAATAATTAAGACTCGCGTATTCCAGACGAATCACCGCCGGAGCCTCGCCGGGATGGTTCCGTGGCGGATACAGCACGCATACCTTTACCTGGTCGAGCACTCGGCAAGGCTCGCCATCGTTCAGCGCCACCCGCTTAACTGCCGCTTTGGCGAGCGCCTCCTCTAAATCGTCGAACCGGCTGGTTTGCCCCTTGGCAGAGCCAGACCAGAATTCGCGTGGCGAAAACTCGTTGACGATCGTCCGCATGCCACCGTAATGATCGATGCGCGCATGGGTCACGACCAAATAATCGACCCGATGAATCTTTCGCGAGCGCAGAAATGGCGCGACGATGGCTTCGCCGGTATCGAAACCCGATAATGCCGAACCGCCGGCATCGATCAAAATAACCTTCGAGCCGGGCAATTCGACCACCGCCGCATCACCCTGTCCGACGTTAAGATGAGTTACCCGCAGCTCATCTCGCTGGCGCCGTTCACCCCACCAGTATGCCCCAGCGGCGCCCAGCGAAAAGATCGCAATCACCAGCGCCGCGACCAAATGGATTTTTTTTCTGAGCGCGAGACCGCCGATCAGCAAGGCGTAGAGCAGCACAACTTCTAGCCCGTTCGGAGACGGCACGCCGAAATTGGCCAACGGCAAATGTGCCAGCCGGCTAACCAGCCAAGTCGTAAGCGCGGCCAATTTCTCCGCCAGCCAAACAAGCCCGCTGCCAAGCTCAGGGGCCGCTAGCGAAAGAAACCCGATACCAAGACCCAACGGCACGACGACAAACCCGACCAGCGGAACGATAATGGGATTGGCGACAAACCCGGCAAGCGAAAGATGGCCGAAATAATGCGCGATCAACGGGCCCGTTCCGAGCGTCGCAAACAACGGCACGGCAAGGTGCATGCCCAGCTGACGCAACTTTGCTCGGAACCAACTTCTCTCGATTGGCAACTCGTCCGTTTTTTTCTTGGGAAACCAGTCGTTGATTTTCCGCATGCCCCAGACGATGAACAACACTGCCAAAAAGGATAATTGAAAAGAGATGTCCGCGATCACCGCGGGCCAAACCAGAGCAATCAGCAATGCCGCCAGTGTGAGACTCGCGAATATTTCCTCCTCACGATTCATCAGCACGGCCAATTCATAGACTCCGATCATGATTGCTGACCGTACCGTCGGCACCATGGCGCCGGCCAATGCGGTGTAGAAGATAACCGCGAGAAAGGAAAAAAAAGTGGCCACTTTGAGGACGTTCATGCGCAACAATAAATAAGGGCTCAAGCCGGTGCCAAAACGAATTAACGTGAAGACGACCAGCCCCAACATCGCCACGTGCAACCCCGATATCGATAGCACGTGATTGACACCCGCATCGGTATAGGCCGAACGCATCTCTCTCGTGATCCCGCCCACTTCGCCGACCACGAGCGCATTCATCAATGCAGCGCCATCCGGTGAAAAATGATGATCGATATATCGTCGAATCTGCCGCCGCAGCGACTCGATAACCTCGCGCGCTCGGTTTGGATTACGTGAAACCAGTTCAAACTGCCGGTCATCCTCGACAAAGCCGGTGGCGTAAACGCCCCGTTGCGCCAAAAAGGTCGCGTACTCAAAGCCGCCGGGATTGCCGGCATCCCGGGGTGCCACGGGGCGTATCCACAACCGCAGGCGATCGCCGTAACGCCAGTCGCGCCGGACCGTGCGCACGATGAACAGAAGATTACCGGTGATTTCCTGCGCTCCGGTCGGATGCCAGATTCGCTCCGCATTGAGTTGAAAGCGCGTGCGGTTGGTAAGTTTCTCCGGCTCGTATTGCAGCACCCCCTCGAGATAAATCCGCTCATCCTGGCCGGTGAAACCGCGCAGGTGATGCGCTGGGAATTCCGGAAACAGCAACTCGCGATGGCGCGCGTATCCGACAACGAACGCGGCGCCGGCGACGAAGATGAGCAACGACCAGCGCCGCCAGCGTGACCGGAAAGCAAGCGCTAGCGGCAATGGCAGCGCCAGGAGCGCTTCCGGTGCAATCGCCCAAGGCGCTACCGCTTGCCCGAACAGCAGCGCCAGTGTCGGAGCGACCAGCCAGGCCGTCGGATGAAGTCCATTTGCGGCTTCATCGCTCCGGGCTCGTGCTGCTGTCCACATAGGCTGCTTCAGTGCAACGGATCATGCAGAGCTTGTAATATATCTTGTGCGATGCGCTGGTTCATCAACGGAACCTGGAGCAATTCTTCCAAGGTAGCCGCTTCGATTCTTTTGACGCTGCCGAAGGCACGCAATAGTGCGCGTTTACGCGCGCCACCGACACCGGGAATACGATCCAGAGCGGAATAAAGCGTCTGGCGCGAGCGCAGCTTGCGATGGTGGGTAATCGCAAACCGATGCGCCTCGTCGCGCACTCGCTGGAGCAGAAACAACGCGTTCGAATTGCGCTTGAGAATCACCGGATTGCTCTGCCCCGGCAGAAATACGCGTTCTTCCGAACGCTCGATCTCGGTGCTGCGCGCCGCGGCTTGGACCCGCATCTTCGCCAAGCCCACCGCGTCCACCCCATCGATGCCAAGTTCTGCCATCGCCGTGAGCGCCATCGCCAACTGCCCCCTGCCACCATCCACGACAATGAGATCCGGGAGATCGGCGTCTTCCTTGCCGCGGGCAAAACGACGCTTGAGCATTTCGAGCATCATACCGAAGTCGTCGCCGCCGGAGGAGGCGTCGATGGTTCGTATGCGAAAATGGCGGTAAAACCTTTTGTCCGGCTCGCCATTGATGAATGTCACCATGGAACCGACCGCGTGCGCGCCATGAATTGTTGAAATGTCGAAACATTCGATCCGTTGAGGATAGCGCTTCAAGTGCAGATTTAGCTCCAGTTCGCGAAGCATCTTTTCCCGCGCTTTTTCCTGGTCATGCCGTTCGCTAAAACTTTGCTTCGCGTTTTCCTCGGCCATTTGCACGAGATGGCGCTTATCGCCGCGCTGCGGACAAAAAACTTCTATTTTTTTGCCTTTGCGCTCGCTCAGATATTCTGCGCGGGCGTCACGATCCTCAAGCTCGACGGGCACGAGAATCTCGTCGGGAATGAAACGGGCCCCCTGATAAAATTGGGTCAGCACGGACCCGACGATCTCTTCATTAGGAAATTCAAGGTCTTCTAAAGAGTAAGACAGGTTGTCCGTTAGTTTTCCCTGGCGCACCAATAGAACCTGAACCTCGATGAATCCGCCCTCGCGATAGAGGCCAAAGATGTCCTGGTCGGCGCCCCAATGCGCCACCATACGTTGCTTCTCGAGGGTCTTCTCCACGGCCTGGATTTGGTCGCGAATGCGCGCCGCCGCCTCGAACTCCAGCGCCTCCGACTTCTGCTCCATTTTTTGCCGGAGTTCGGCGACGAGCTCCTGGCGTTTGCCATCGATGAACAGCATCGCCTGACGCACGTGCTCCCGATAAATCTCTTCCGCAACCGGGAGAACGCAAGGCGCCATGCAGCGCTTGATCTGGTACTGCAAGCAAGGCCGGCTGCGATTGCGGAAATTGTGGTCGGTACAATTGCGCAGCAAAAAGTGCTTTTCGATGATATCGATGGTTTCGCGCGCCGCCACGGCCGATGAGAAAGGTCCAAAGTAGCGGCTGCCGTCTTTGACGATTTTTCGCGTCGCGAAAATACGCGGCCAGGGATGCGCCGTGGTCACTTTGATGCTGAGATAGCTTTTGTCGTCCTTCAGCCGAATGTTATACCGCGGCTTGTATTGCTTGATTAGATTGTTTTCGAGGATCAGCGCCTCTTTATCCGAGGTGGTGACCAGCGTCTCGAAATCTTCAATGCGTTGCACCAGGAATTGCACCTGCGATCGCTCGTCCGCGCTGTTAAAATAAGCCCGTACGCGTGAGCGCAGATCCTTAGCCTTGCCGACATAAATCACCTTACCGGCCTTGTCTCTCATCAAGTAGACGCCGGGACGGGAAGGCAAGTTCACCAGTTTTTCAGGAATCGTCTTCATGCTTCAAAAACACGCCGCAACAATCCGCGCCGCGGCTTGCTCGGCACAGCCGACCTACATCCATTTCGACTCTGTCTAATATTACTGCTTAGATTCTAGCGCAAATGACGCCACCAAGTTACTCGCTGTGACAGTTGGTTTATCAAATAGAGAGCAGGGTGGCGCGGCCAGTCGAGCTGCCGTGAATGGAATCAGTCCGAGCTTGGCGCGCGCTGACCACTAAGAACGGCAGGCTCAAAATCACTGGTCGGCGCTGGAGGTCAACGCCGACTCCCTAAGGTTCAACTCTTGTTTCTGTAACTCCCGAATGCGATCCCGCAATTCCGCCGCCGTTTCAAATTCCAACCGCTCGGCGGCCTGCTTCATTTCCTTTTGTAGCTTGCGCACCATACGCGACAACTCAGCCGCGCCATACTGCGCCGGCTTTTCCGCCGCCACGGGAATCTCGAAGTAATCGGCCTCGTAAATCTTGATTAGGGGCGATCCCAGCGCCTTCGTGATCGACTGCGGAGTGATACCATTCTTATTATTGAACGCGGCCTGCAAACGCCGCCGGCGCTCGGTTTCGTCCATGGCGCGTCTCATGGAATCGGTCATTGAGTCGGCATATAAAATCACTGTGCCGTAGACGTTGCGCGCCGCCCGGCCGATCGTCTGGATCAGCGACCGGTCCGAGCGCAAAAATCCTTCTTTATCGGCATCGAGAATCGCGACCAATGAGACCTCCGGTAGATCGAGACCCTCGCGGAGCAAATTGATCCCGACCAACACGTCGAATTGTCCCATACGCAACTGCCGGATAATTTCCACTCGCTCAATCGTCTCGATATCCGAATGCAGATAGCGGACTTTGACGTTTAGATCCTGATAATACTCCGTCAGATCCTCCGCCATGCGCTTGGTCAAAGTTGTCACCAATACCCGTTGATTGCGCTCCACCCTTTTCCGGATCTCGTCGAGCAAGTCGTCCACTTGACTGCGTGCGGGGCGCACAATGATCTCCGGATCCATCAACCCGGTGGGCCGAATCAGCTGCTCGACTACCGCACCTTCGCTGACGCCGAATTCGTATTCCGCCGGCGTCGCCGAAACATAGATCGTTTGATTCAGCATCGCTTCGAACTCGCTGAAGTTGAGCGGCCGGTTGTCGAGGGCGGATGGCAGGCGAAAACCATATTCGACCAAGGTTTCTTTGCGCGAGCGATCGCCGCGATACATGCCGCCAATTTGCGGCACCGTGACATGGCTTTCGTCGATGAAGAGCAAAAAGTCCGCCGGGAAGTAGCTGAGCAGTGTCGGCGGCGGCTCGCCCGGCTGTCGACCCGTGAGATGGCGTGAATAGTTTTCAATCCCGGGGCAAAACCCCATCTCTTCCAAAAGCTCGAGATCGTACAAGGTTCGCTGCTCCAGCCGCTGCGCTTCCAGAAGCTTCCGCTGCTCGCGCAATTCTTTGAGTCGCTCTCTCAGCTCCTCCCGGATAGCGAGGGTCGCCTGCTTCATACGCGCGGCGCCGGTAACGTAATGGCTCGCCGGATAGATCGTGGCTTTGTCGATACGTCGCAGCGCTTTGCCGCGGATCGGATCGATCTCGGCAATCGATTCAATGCGATCATCAAAGAGCTCGATCCTTAGTCCAGAGCGGTCTTCNTAGGCGGGAAAAATCTCCACGATATCGCCGCGCACNCGAAACGTGCCNCGGTGAAAATCGTAATCGCTGCGCTGATATTGGATATCCACCAGCTTGCGNAGCATCTGGTCCCGTTGAANCGTCATGCCCTCTTCGAGATAGACCATCATCTCGAAGTACGCCTCCGGCGACCCCAGGCCATAGATGCAGGAAACACTGGCGACGATCAGNGTGTCGCGCCGTTCGAGAAGCGCTTTGGTTGCGGAATGGCGCAGCTTGTCGATTTCGTCGTTGATCGACGCGTCTTTCTCAATGTAGGTGTCGGTGGACGGCACGTAAGCTTCCGGCTGGTAGTAATCATAGTAACTGACGAAGTAGCGTACGGCATTGTCCGGAAAGAGCTCGCGAAACTCATTGTACAACTGCGCCGCCAAGGTCTTGTTGGGCGCCATCACGAGCGTCGGCTTGTTCACACGGGCAATCACGTTTGCCATGGTAAAAGTTTTGCCCGAGCCGGTGACACCCAGTAGCACCTGATTGCGCCGCGGTTGCGCCAGCCCGGCGACAAGCTTTTCGATCGCTTGCGGCTGATCCCCTTGCGGAGCAAAATTCGCAGCCAGCCGAAACTGTCCGTGATCTCGATCGCGCAGTTTTTCCATCGTTACCTGGTTTGGCTGTAAAGCCGATCGATATACCCGCTCTTATCGAGCTCCGCCAGCAGTCGGCTGTCGATAAATTCGCTCGGCCGGTATTGAGCGAAGCGCGGCTGAGTTTCACTCAGATGGTCGAGCACGGCCTGAACCGCGCTCTCCACAGCGTAAGGTTTGGCCGGCATCTTCGCCGCGTATTCCCACGATTCTTCCAGCGCTTCGCGGTCCTTGGTGCCGAGAAATTTCCCGAGAATTCGCATGGTGTCTTCCTTGCGAGTTTTGAACAGATGCACGCCTCGGACAATGGCGCGGAGCGCGCGCGTCGCGAGTTGCGGATTTTTCGGAAGGAATGACCGCCGGGTCGCAATCGTCGACCCTTGATATTCCAGCTTGAGATCCGTGAGATCGACCATGAAATTCATTCCGGCTTTGCGGGCGAACAGTGTCCCCGGCGGCGAGAGAATCGTCGCCGATACTCGACCGGTTTGCAGCGCGCTCCACATGACATCGTTGGTTCCCAGCGCGAGCATTTTGACGTCCTTGTCCGCATCCAGGCCCAAATGGCGCAAGGCGAAACGCGCGCTTTTCTCGTAGGCATCGCCAGGCCGTTGAATGCCGACAATCTTGCCTTTTAAGTCCTGCGCGCCCTTCACTTCGGGTCGCGCCACAAAGACCATCGACGCGTACCGCGAAAAACCGCCCAGCATGACAACGTCACGATTTTGCACCGCTACCGGAATCATCAAATACGCCGACATGATCGCCAGATCGACCTCGTTGGCCACCAACGCCATCGGCGCGATCGAACCCGCTGTACGAACGATTTCGGCATCGATTCCTTCTTCACTAAGAAAGCCGGCTTCCTTCGCCACGTACGGAACCGAATGGGCCACGGCCCGTGCAGCGTAACCGATGCGCAGCTTATCCGGCCTGGGTTGCGCGAGCGTGTAATTGCCAAGTAGCACTGCGGTCGCAGCCAAAGGTAAAGCGATTAACCTTGGAATCAGTTTCACGGGTTTATATCCGTTGAATGTTGAATATTGTCGAGCGTGCGAGCGCTGAAAGCATAACAAGCCAAGGCAACGGCGGCAACGCTCACCTGTCCACCGTTGGTTGTTTGTCTGATTGGCGAAGCAGTCCCGCGCGCTACTAGCTGACCAGCAAAATACCAGGCGAACGAGCGATGCAGCGTTTGGCTATTAAGGGTGCGGCAGAGATGAAGCTAACGGCCGTTGCTCTTCCAGATTCTCGCCAGACCTTCCGCGCTGACGGTGACGAGCCGGCCCGGCTGATTGAACATCACTTTCGCGATGGACGGCGAAATTTCCTTCCCAAAGAGACAGAGACGTTTGCCGTTTTGCTGTTGGCCGTTCGCCCAGGTCGCAAATTCGGCAGGTGTGGGTGTGTGACCGATATCAGCGGCACAGCGGCGCACGATAAATCCCAGCATGATTTTCGCGTCGCCGTTTCTTGCGTTGCGCAAATCCGCCATCATTAATTCTATAGAAGATCCAAGGTGACGTTGCAAGAAATAAATGGCGTCCGCTGAATCGATGTAAACTCAAAATAAGGCGAGCCAATCACCAGCACTGGCTCGCCTTGGTCTTCGTTAAAAAACCTAATCAGTCATATGCGTCGTCGCCTTCAAATGCTTGTCCACCGTGGTGTAACCCTTCCACTGATCGACCAGCCAGTAGCGGACGCCGAACTCAAAGCGCAGTTCCTTCATATCCCGATCATAGGGATTGAAATGCTGATGATGCATCATGCCAGGGGGGACGTGCACGGCATCGCCTTGATTCCAGTCGTAGCGCCTGCCGCCGATCTCGGAATAGCCGTCACCTTCCAGAGCATAGAGATAGGCCTCGGGGTGCGCATGGCTGTGACTCTTGGTATGCGCCAGGTCGACAAATATCGAACTGATCGCTACCCCGGTGGCCTTGAAACCGTTTTGTTTTCCGCTCCGCCCCATCAGGAAATAGGTCGCGCCGTGCTTCGACTCGTCCGATTTTTCCTGCTGGTTCTGATGCATCGCAATACGGCGTCCGTCTTCCGGCCAATATTGCGATTCCTCTTTGGGGAAAGCCGCCAGAACCTTGGGATCGGTCTCACCGCACTCTTCGAGCTGCTCCATTTTACCCATATACACGTCGGCCTCGAGGTGCCAGGCCAGTCCGGAGAGATAACCTACCGATGTTTTGCCGGTGTTGAACAACTGGTGTGGCGATCGATACGGAATGTGGAGCACGGTGCCCGGAAAGAAATCGTAGCGTTTATCGTCGAGAACCATAAAGCCTTCGCCGCTCTCGACGTAAACCGCTTCCTCGCCGTGCAAATGTTTTCCGGTATGCCAGCCCGCTGGAATCTCCGCACGCATGAGACAGCTGCCTCCCGTGGGAAAACCAGTTTCCGGGGCGATCATTAATGCCGCTTTGTAGTCCTGCGGCGTGCGCACCCATTTCAGATCCTTGGAACGCGCCACCCGCGGCGCTTCATCAACTATATTCTGGTTGTTTTTTGACCGCTCCAACCAGGCCGTATAAAAATCGCTCATTGTCCCTCCAGTTTTGTCCCCTTTAGTTATTCCAAAAAAATTATCCGACCCTCCTGCGGTTGTCAAATTAGCTCGCTCTGATTGCGCTCAATGACCTAACTTGCTAGCTCTTCGCTCAATTCACGATGATCAAAACATTTAGCTTTACGCTCATTGCTGTAATCGCGGCTTTATTCGTCGTGCTCGTGATCCGCGCCGGGACCTTCCAATCCCGTCAACTTTCCCCCGAACCGGCTGAGAGTACGGCGATCAGCCGTGCAGCAGCTCTCGCGCACCTCTCGGCAGCGATTCAACTCAAAACGGTTTCGATGCAAACCCCGTCAGCTAATGCCGGTGCATTCACCGAGTTCCACGCTCTCATCGCCCGCGCCTTTCCCCGCATCAGTCGGCAATTGCACAAAGAAACCGTCGGCGAGCATAGTTTGCTTTTCACGTGGCAGGGTAAAGACGACCGGTTAAAGCCGATGCTGCTCATGGCACACATCGACGTAGTGCCGGTGGATCCAAGCACGGAGTCTTCCTGGCATCACGCGCCGTTTTCTGGAGAGATCGCCGACGGCTACATCTGGGGACGCGGCGCACTGGATGACAAGAGCAGTCTGATAGCGATCCTCGAAGCCGTCGAGCAGTTGCTCGCGAACAATTTTCGGCCGGCGCGCACGATTTATCTGGCGTTCGGCCACGACGAAGAGATCGGTGGTATAAACGGGGCGGCTAAAATTGCCGCGCTTTTACGCGCACGCCACGTGGAGCTCGAAAGCATTCTCGACGAGGGACTCAATGTTTTTAACGGCATCATTTCCGGTCTCGATTCGCCGGTCGCATTGATCGGTATCGCCGAGAAAGGCTATCTCAGCTTGGAGCTAAGCGTCGAAAGCGCCGGCGGGCATAGCTCAATGCCGCCCGAGCATACCGCAGTCGGCATACTGGTTGACGCGCTAAAAAAGCTCAAAGAGGCGCCGTTCCCAGCGCGCCTGAACCGGCCGACACACGAAATGTTTGCATTTCTCGGTCCGGAAATGGCCTTCGATAAAAAGCTTGTGCTCGCGAATCTATGGCTGTTCAGCTCTTTGCTGGAGAAAGCTCTCGCGCAATCGCCGCAAACGAATGCGCTTATCCGGACAACCCTGGCGCCGACCATGCTGAACGCCGGCATCAAAGACAATGTGCTGCCGTCGAAAGCCAGCGCTGTCGTCAATCTTCGTATTGCGCCCGGCGAATCGACGGCGAGCGCGACTCAATATGTCCGCCACATGATCGCCGATCCCGCAGTAACGATTCTGCCACAGGCCGTGCAACTGGAGCCCTCGGTGGTATCGAGTATCGATAGTGCAAGCTTCACAGTCCTCCATAAAACCATTCGTCAAACGATTCCGACGGCCGTGGTAGCGCCGGCTCTGCTGGTTGCCGCGACCGATTCGCGCCATTATCGCAGCCTGACGACAAATATTTTTCGCTTTCTGCCGGTAACAGTCGGAACAGACGATATCGATCGATATCACGGCATCGATGAGCGGATCTCGGTCGAGGACTACGAGCGGTGCATCCGATTTTATGCACAGCTGATCATCAACTCCAATGCGCCGATGCGTTGAGATTCGCGCCGCTTAGGTTCGACTAATCTGCCAATTCGTTACCCGAAAATTAAGAAACACGTAGCCGATCACCGCGAGCGCCACTGCCCCCGCGCTAATCGCCACGGGCGCGCTCGTCCATTCGGCGATAAACCCCGCTTGCATGCCACCGAACTCGCGCAAGCCGCCGCCGGTTAAACCATAAAAACCAGAAACGCGACCGCGAAAAGCTTCTTCCACCCGCAGTTGAATGGATGTGTTGAGCAACGTTTCGAACAATGTGCTCAAGGCGCCGACCGCGACCAAAAAACCGAAGGCGAGCCGGGCATCGCGACTGACGGCGAACGAGAACAAGCAACTGGTAAAACCGACGAGAAGGGCGACCATGCGCGCTGGTTTCGCTTCCACGCGGCCGAGACTCGCTAGAGTAAATGACCCGATAATTGTGCCGAGTCCGGGGCCCGCCGATATAAAACCAAACCCCGATGCGCCCAGTTGCAGAACATCTTTCGCGAACACCGGCAGGAGCGTCACGTAAGAGCGTCCGAAAATATTAAAAATCGCCGAAACGGTCAGAAAGGTCATAATGACGTTTTCCCGCCGCACGTATCCGAAGGCCTCGGTGAGACTTTGAATCACGCTCGCGCGTTGATTCTGCACAACATTCGGCACGTCCATACGCATGAGCGCACCGATTACCGCCAAATAGCTGATGACATTGACGTAAAAACAGCCGTCAATACCGATCCGGGAGACCGACAAGCCGACCAGGCTCGGACCGAGCAGACCCGCGCCGTTCCAAGTCACGGCATTCAATGCCAGCGCATTGACGAGGTCTTCGCGGCTTACTAACTGGGGTAGGAGCGCTTGACGTACGGGCTGCTCGAATGCCCAGGTTGTTGAGGTAATCGCACCAAGAACAAAGATATGCCAAACGCGAATGGTATGAGTCGAAACCAGCAGCGCCAACGCTAAAGCGGTCAGAGCCGAGATCCACTGGATCGCCAGCATGACTTTACGACGGTCGATGCGGTCCGACATGATGCCGCCGAGAATAAAAAAGCTCAGCAGCATCACCATTCTGAGCGAGCTGAAAAGACCGAGGTAGAATGGCGAGGACGTCAGATCGAATAGCAACCAGCCCTGCGCAATTCCTTGCATCCAAGAACCGACATTGGAAACAAAGTAACTGGACCAAAACCAGAAATAGTTTGGGTAACTGAGGGCGCGAAAAGCCCCGGAGCTGCGAAACCTTGCCACCCCTATGTCATCCTATGTGAGTGAATTGTTGACGCTGCTACATCACCGGAAACGCACCCGAATCCGGTGGAAGCAGCAGGGAGATAGCGCGGCCGCTTACTGCAACGCCCTAGGATACATACGCTTGGGATTTTCGAACATCAGCTTCCGCTTGGTCTCTGCCGCCACGTCCTCCCGCGCCATGAATTGTTCGATGTTCTCGCGAAATTCCGCGCGCGGCTCGTGCGGAAAATCAGTCGCGCAAAACAAGATATCATCGCGCAGCAGAGCGGCGATTTGCGCAATGCTTCGGTCTTCCAGCTCGCAATGAATGAAGATACGGCCGCTTTTTAAATGCTCGGAGGGCAATACTCTGCATTCGGGAGCTTGCGCGCTGCGATGTTCATACTCCATATCCATCCGTTCCATCAGGTACGGCACCCAGCCGCAGCCTGCCTCCGCATAAGCGATCTTGAGCTTCGGAAAGCGATCGAACACGCCGCCATAAATCATGCTCGTCATTTGAATCATTTGGCCAAAGCCATGACTCAAAGTGCGAACTTCGATCAGCTTGTCGAAGCCATCGACGCCAATGCCTTGCGTCGGCGCTGCGTGAACTGCGAGCAGAGCGTCGAGCTCCTGCGCTGCTTCATAAACCGGAAAATATTTCGGATCGCCGAAAGGTTGGCGCAATCCGACCGCCGGCAGAACGGCGCCGACGAAGCCCAACTCCTTGACGGCGCGTCTGAGCTCCTCGATCGCCTCCGGAATCGACTGCAGCGGAATGAGCGCCATCCCTTTCAGACGTTCTTCCGGCTTCGTAAAGGTCTCGTAGAGATAATTGTTGTATCCCTTGGCAATCACGCAAGCCCAATCCTTATCCCTAATCAGGCCGAAGGTGAGGCCAGCGGTAGGATATAAAACCGACCACGCAATCTGATCTTCGTCGAGAAAGTCTTGCCACTCTTTTAGACTTCCCTTGACGATATACCGCCCTTGACCGTCCGCAACCCTGCGCGCTTGGCGATGAAAGCCATCGAGGGTTGGAAAAAACGGAAACGACAAGAGATCTTCACGGTTTTGAAACGGTTTGGGCAAAAATTCCAACAACTCCGAATCGCTCTCGACCACATGCCCGTCAGCATCGATGAATCCTTTAACGTTGAGCATCTTAACCTCGTTTTTTAATCTAATTTCTCGCTTAAGAAATCCCTGAATTCCATGCTCGTCAGCTCGATAAATCGCTGGACAAACCAAGAAAATTTTCGTTGGCTGGCGCAGCCCGGCTGATAAAACCTTGGCCGGTAATTTTGCAACCCATGTCTTACCGCAAGATGCGCTTGGTTTCCAGGAACTCGCGCGCGACTTCCCGCGCCGGCCGCTTCTCGCCATCCACGGCGTAGTTGAGTTTGCGCATTTCGGCAACGCTCAGAATCCCGCTCAGCTGACGTAGCGCGGCGCGAATTTCCGGATGCTGTTCCAAAGTGACCCGTCGAATCACCGGCACGGCATCGTAGGGCGGGAAATAATGTCGATCGTCCTCTAGTTGGACCAGGCGGTAGCGGGAAATCAAACCATCGGTAGAATTACCCGCAATCAAATCCACCTGCTTCTCCGCCAACGCCCGATAAGTCAACGATAAATCCATCTCGCGGATTTCTGCAAAGTGAAATCCATACGTCCGAGCGAAGCCGGGAAAACCGTCGGCGCGCGACATGAAGTCCTGCCCGAAACCGGCTCGCCATTGCGGAGAAATCTTCGCGGCATCACTGATGGTTTTCAAGTTGAACTTATTGGCATCCTCACCGCGCACCAGCACGGCGAAAGTATTATTGAAACCGAGCGGCTCGGTCCACTCCACTTTAAACCGCTCTGCATAGTCCTGCTTCACGCGGCGCAAAACTTCCGCCGGATCGGTGATCGGCTGGCTCTTCAATATTGCCAGGAGCGCAGTCCCCGTATACTCCACGTAAGTATCGATCTCTCCGGCGACCAGAGCTTCATGCGCAAGGTTGCCGCCCAGATCAAACCGACGCGTCACCTGGAGGCGGGTGATGTTTTCGATGGTTTGCGCGAGAATCTCGCCCAGAATCACCTGCTCGGTAAAGTCTTTCGAACCGACCGCGATTCGGCCCGAGCTCCCTCCGACAGCAAAATACACAATCAGAATGATGGCGCATAAGACAGCGACACTGGCGATGATGATTTTTTTGGCCGAACGGCGAGTCCGTCGGCCCAGCTGTATCGTTCTCTCGAAATATCCCAGCGCCAGATCCGCGGCGATCGCGATCAAAGCCGCCGGTACCGCGCCGGCGAGGATCAGAACATTGTCGTTTGCTCGCAAGCCGCGAAAAATGTACCGCCCTAAGCCGCCGGCATCGATCGCTGCCGCGATCGTCGCTGTGCCGACGCAGATCACCGTCGCCACCCGCACACCGGCGATAATTACTCCGAGCGCGAGCGGCAACTCGACCTGAATAAGGAGCTGGCGGTCGGTCATCCCCATGCCGCGCCCGGCATCGCGAATCGCCGGGTCCACCGAGCGAATTCCGGTAAAGGTGTTGCGAATGATCGGCAACAGCGCGTAGAGCACCAGCGCGACTATTGCGGTGCGCGCGCCAATGCCGCCGAGAATCTTTACATGAAACAAGTAAATGTTCAGAGGAATGAGAAAGCCAAAAAGCGCCAGGCTCGGCACCGTTTGCATAATATTGGCGAAGCCCAGAACCGGTTTACTCAGCGCCGGCTTTCGAGTCAGCAAAATCCCGAGGGGCACCCCGATCAAGATCGCAATACCGGTCGAGACGGCAACCAGAAAAAGGTGTTCGAGAGTCAGCGTGACCAGCTCGCCGACGTTGCGTGACAGGAATTCAGTCAGGCTCACGCAGAGCTCCCGGTGCTCTGCGCGTCATAGAAGCATTCGGCGAACGCGCGCGCTTCCGGATGAGCCGATCGCAGCAGCGCAGCGGGCACATCCAACAGCACCAGTTGTCCGTCTTTGAGCAGCGCGATACGCGTGCCGAGTACAAATGCTTCGGCGATGTCATGAGTGACAAAGATCATGGTCTTCTTGAGTTCCCGCTGAAGCGATTTGAACTCGCGCTGGATTTCGCGCCGAGTAATCGGATCCAACGCACCAAATGGTTCATCAAGCAAGATGATCGGCGGGTCAGCGGCCAGCGCGCGCGCGACGCCGATCCGTTGGCGCTGCCCACCGGAAAGTTCGCGGGGAAATCGCTCGGCGAATCGATCGGCATCCAGACCCACTAGCGATAACAGGGCACGCGCTCGCTCGCGAATCCGCTCCGGCGCCCAACCCTCCAGCCGCGGCACAACGCCGATGTTTTCCTCGACCGTGAGATGCGGGAACAAGCCGATTTCCTGAATCACATAACCGATGCGCCGGCGCAGCCGGATGGGATCCCAGTCCGTCGTGGGCTTTTGCTCCACGCGCACTTCTCCTGCAGTCGGATCGATGAGCCGGTTGATGAGCTTCATCGTCGTGGTCTTACCCGAACCGCTGCGGCCTAGTAACACCAGAGTTTCGCCCTCGTGGACTTGCAAGTTTAAATTGGAGAGGAGCGTTTTACCGTCTGGCAGTGTAAAGCAGACATCGTGAAATTCGATGGCCGTATCAGAGTTGTTCATCAATTATCGAAACCGGGTCGCATCAAATGTGCTTTTCTTTTATAGTTTCTTGAGCCATGAGACAAGGAAACTTCCCACCCTTCTTTGCCCTTGAGCAGATGGATCAATGGCAAATGCGGGAACCAAAGATTTGGTCGCGCCGAGAGGCAGAAATCGATTCCAACCCAAGCTTGTCGATTCTAACGACTTTGTGGGATCAGCCGCGCTGGCTGGAAGCGTATCATCTTTATGATCAACACGGCTCAGAGTTGTTCGAACAGATCTGTGAGCTGCCGGAATATTATCTCACCCGCACGGAAAACGGGATTCTCGAGCATCACGCAGCTGACGTGATCGACCTCGCCCCGGTAGCCTGTGTCACCGAGCTCGGCGCGGGCTATAGTAAAAAGACCGTCCACTTACTAACCGAGCAGCTGCGCCAGCGCGGCGCCGCGATTTTTGCGCCGATCGATGTGAGTCTCGCCGGGCTTGTCGCTTCGCGCGACGCCGTTCAGCGCGCATTTCCGGCGATCGATTTTCACGGCTTACATGCGCGCTATGAGGCAGGCTTTGCTGCGATCGATAAAGGTTTGCCTACTCTCTTTGTGTTTCTCGGAAGTACGATCGGCAACTTCAATCACACGGATTTTCCGCGTTTTTTTCGCGCTCTCTCCGCCGCCATGGGACCCGATGACTATCTTTTGCTTGGCGCCGACCGAATCAAGGATTCGACAATCCTCGAAAAAGCCTACAACGACAGCCGCGGCATTACCCGCGACTTCATTCTCAATGCCTTCGATCACATCAATCGGCTGCTAGAAAGCAACTTCCAGCGCGCGAAAATGCGTTACTATTCATGGTTCAATCCGGAATGGCAGCAGATTGAAATGTACGCTGCCGCTGTTGAGGAACACGAAATCAGGTTCCCGACCGTAGGCGCGTCCTTTGGCTGGCGGAAAGATGAGAAAATCCTGGTGGAGATCAGTCGAAAATTCGATCCGATCCGGCTCCAAGAACAGCTCCGTTTCTTCGACCTCCGCCCGGTCGAACACTTCACCGATCCCAATGAATGGTTGTCTGTTCTGCTGTTCAAAAAACAGAGCTGACCCGGGCGCCCGGCGCGAGGCGGTAAGTCCCGGAGCCTGTGCGCCCGCCAACATAGCAGGGAATCGCTGCGTGCCCAGCCTAACTTTGCTCGTAATTAAGATTACTGAAGCGAATGAATCCGTGGTGCGATCAGAAGATCCTCGGTATGATATAGGTCTTTCCATCCCAACCATTTTTCGATCTAAAATCTCGCAGGTATTCTTCTATCAGAAATTGTGCTTCCTGTTCCGAAATAATCCCACTTGTCCGCGCAGATGCTATAGTTTTTCCCCAGATCCGCTGCTCGATCTCTTTCCTGTTCACCTTCTCCTCCAGTTGAAAAATCCACAATTTATAACATGAGATTCACTGAAAGCCAAATCTGCCCGACCCGAAGCCCGCGCTGTCGACGAATCACGTCTTGATCACCTGCCGGTAACCGCCGTCGGTTAGCGTTTTTTAGCGCCAGGCGGATACTCAGATCGTCGCTCCGTTCAGAGGCACACGGACCCTCGCGATCCGTCTACTGGTTAATCGATTTCTCACGTATATCGGAACTTTTATAACCGCGCCCTTTGATCTGGTAAACGCGTGCTGGACTTAAAAACATGGCCGCATGAATGGCAGTCACTTGCGGCACGTGTGACTTTTTCACCACATACGGGGCAGGCCTTGCTGAAAACGGCTAAATAAATGCCGAAGCCCATAAGCACAGCAGCAAGCAGGGCAAGAGAATTTTCGATAAATGCAAGCTCAGCGACCCACATTTCGGAGTCGTCGGCCAAGAGAGCCGACAAGAATAAAAAGATCGAGATACCGATCATAATGAAACCGGTGCTAACTCTCGAAATTCTCATATTCCCTCCCTCCTCCGAACATATTCCGGATGGCGGCTTGAGGGATTTCGCCTAGAGCTATTCAGGAGCTGAAGACCTACAAGAGCAGTTGTGTCACAAGCCCCAGCATCGACCCCCCGACGACAAGTTCACTTTCAATCCGAGATCTATGCCATCTCTATTCTCCGCTTCCGTAACTCTTCCCCTCTCATTCGAGGTCATCGGCCGGCCGCTGTTAAGTTATGCCGCGGACGCACTCTCTCGGGCCTCGCCATTCGCCGCGCGGTCGGATCCGGTTGCCGCCTGAGCGCTGAACGACAGTTGGTTCTTTTCTCGATCGTAATCCACAGCGACTATCTCGCCGTCTTTGATATCGCCTTTCAGTAAAGAACGTCCCAATGGGGTTTCGAGTTCTCTCTGGATCACGCGCTTGAGGGGTCGCGCGCCGTAACTTGGGTCATAACCGACGGCCGCGAGATGCTCGCGCGCCCGGTCAGTCAATTCAAGCGTGATGTGACGCTCGGACAGACGAGTGCGCAGCCGTTCGAGCTGAATCTCCACGATTTCTTTTAGATGCTCGCGCGACAGGCTGTGGAACACCACGATTTCGTCAACCCGGTTGAGAAATTCGGGCCGGAACTGCTGGCGTAGCGCATCGAGCACCTCGCTTTTCATTCGCGCGAACGACTCCGCATCATCGCCGCCACGGTACGCGAGAATCAAATGGCTGCCGACGTTCGACGTCATGATGACGACGGTGTTTTTGAAATCTACCGTTCGGCCATGGCCATCGGTCAGGCGACCGTCGTCGAGAATCTGGAGCAAGACGTTGAAGACATCGGTATGCGCCTTCTCGATTTCGTCGAACAGAATGACCGAGTAGGGTCTCCTTCGTACCGCCTCGGTGAGCTGCCCGCCTTCATCGTACCCGACATAGCCCGGAGGCGCGCCGATCAGACGCGCGACCGTGTGCCTCTCCTGATACTCGGACATGTCGATCCGCACCATATTATTCTCATTATCGAACAGGAACTCCGCCAGAGCGCGTGCCAATTCCGTCTTTCCAACGCCGGTTGGTCCCAGGAAAATAAATGACCCGATCGGCCGGTTGGGATCCTTGAGTCCGGAGCGAGCGCGGATCACGGCATCCGCGACTGCTTCCACCGCTTCGTCCTGTCCGACCACGCGCTTGTGCAGATGCTCACCGAGCTGTAGCAATTTCTCCTTTTCGCCTTCGAGCAGTTTCGAAACCGGAATCCCGGTCCATCGCGCAACGACCGCCGCAATATCATCCTCATCGACTTCCTCTTTGATTAACTGCATGCTGCCCTGTTCCTTGACCCTATTTTCTTCTTCCGCCAGTTGGCGCTCGAGTTGCGCGAGCTTACCGTACTTGAGTTCGGCCACGCGGTTTAGATCGTACTGGCGCTCTGCCTGCTCCATGTCGAGCCTGCTTTTTTCGATCTGCTCTTTGATCCCGCGCATCCGAGCGACCGCTTGCTTCTCCACATCCCAACGCGCTCGCAGTTGCTGCTGCTGCGCTTTAAGATCCGCCAGCTCCTTATCCAGTTTGGTGAGGCGCTCACGCGAGGCTGTATCGCTTTCTTTGCGCAGTGCTTCGCGTTCGATCTCGAGCTGCATGACGCGGCGCGAAACCTCGTCGAGTTCCGTCGGCATCGATTCAATCTCAGTGCGCAGCTTCGCCGCTGCTTCATCAACGAGATCGATCGCCTTGTCGGGCAGAAAGCGGTCGCTGATATAGCGATGCGACAGCACGGCGGCAGTCACCAGCGCCCCGTCTTTGATGCGTACGCCGTGATGGAGCTCATACCGCTCGCGCAACCCGCGCAAAATCGAGATGGTATCTTCCACGCTCGGCTCATCGACCAAAACGGGTTGAAAGCGGCGCTCCAGGGCGCGGTCTTTCTCTACGTGTTTTCGATATTCGTCCAAGGTCGTCGCGCCGATGCAATGGAGCTCGCCTCGCGCCAGCAGCGGTTTCAACAGATTGGACGCATCCATGGCGCCTTCCGCCGCGCCCGCTCCGACCACCGTGTGCAGCTCGTCGATGAAAAGAATAATCTCACCCTGAGATTCCTGGACTTCCTTAAGCACCGCCTTAAGCCGCTCTTCAAATTCACCGCGGTATTTGGCTCCGGCGATGAGCGCGCCCATATCCAGCGCGATCACTCGCTTGTTTTTGAGGCTCTCCGGCACGTCGCCGCGCACGACACGTTGCGCCAAGCCCTCCACAATCGCAGTTTTGCCAACACCGGGATCGCCGATGAGCACGGGATTGTTTTTGCTCCGGCGCGAGAGCACTTGGATAACCCGCCTTATCTCTTCGTCCCGCCCGATGACTGGATCGAGCTTGCCCTGCACAGCGAGCTTTGTGAAATCGCGCCCATACTTCGCGAGCGCTTCGTACGTCGCTTCGGGATTTTGCGAGGTCACGCGCTGGTTGCCGCGTACTTCTTTAAGCGCGCGCGTCAGCTGTTCCCGCGTGACGCCAAATTCCTTTAGGATCCGCCCGGCTACGCCGGAATCGCCGCTCATCGCGAGCAGGATGTGTTCTATCGAGACGTATTCGTCCTTCAGGTTTCTCGCTTCCTGTTCAGCTTCCGCGAGCAACCGGTTTAACCGGCCGGTGACGTAAATCTGATCGGCACTCGCGCCACCGCCCGACACTCGCGGCATCCGCTCCAGCTCCTGATCGAGTCGTCGTTTGAGAGCAGCGCTATCGATCGATAGTTTTTCCAGAATCGAGATCGCCAGACCGCCGTCCTGCTCGAGCAGCGCGGCGAGCAAATGCTCGACGTCGACCTGCTGATGGCCATAGCGCGCCGCCTTGCTGTGCGCCGAGCCGAGCGCTTCTTGAGCCTTCTGGGTAAGCCGGTTGATGTCCATGGATTCCTCCTTCGTAGAAGTTCAAGCACCAATGCTGAAAAGGATTTCCGTCTTGAACTTTTGCACCGTTGAACTTTTAAAAAATCGTTACTCTTTCTCCCGCAGCCGTTCATTCTCCCGCTGCAGGGCACAATATTTATCCAGCAGATCGAGAATGACGGCGACGCCCGGGAGATTGATACCGAGAGATTGCCTGAGCCTCCGGATCGTGCGCAGTCGGACAATCGCCGCAGGCTCGAACCATAGTTCCGTGCCCTCGATTAAGCCGAGGTGAACAAAATGCTCGACCAGCGCGGGATGCATCTCGACGCGGGCGGCGAGCGTCTCGAGATCAGCCGCTGCGACTGGTGTCCGCGCAACACGATTTGGATCGCCATCCTCACCCTCCCGGCATTGACTCGCGAGCGTTAAACCGTGATTCAGCGGCAAGTTGCTCGAAAAGCTTTTTTTCCTTAGGTCCAAGCGTCGGCGGATTGACAATTTTGAGCTTGACGTACTCATCGCCGCGTCCGCCGCCGCGGCGATTAAGGCCACGGCCGCGCAATCGAAGCCTTTGGGCTGCTTGCGCGCCGGCGGGAATCGGCATCTGCACGCGCCCATCGAGGGCGGGACCGAGATATTAGCTCCGAGCGCCGCTTCCCAGGGCGTCACCGGCAGCTCTATTTGCAGATCGCTCTCTTCGACAAGGGCGAACACCCGGTGCGGCTGAATCTGCACGTGCAAAAACAGATCGCCCGCGGGCGCACCGTTGGCGCCGGGTTCACCCTGACCGGCGAGCCGGATCATCGTCCCGTCGCGCACACCCGCCGGACTCGTAACTTCGAGAGATTTCTGCCGACGGATGAAGCCGGCACCCTGGCATGTTGGACAAACGTCATTACCTTTGGAACCGGTACCATGGCAATCGGTGCAAGTCTCCATAACGTCCAGCGCGATATTGGGCTTAATCCCGCGATGCGCCTCCTCAAGGGTCAGTGTAATTTCCGCTTCCGAATCTTCACCGCGAACCGAGAAACCCTGGGCCCGCGCAAGCGCGCCGGCCGCCGAAGAGACTCTCAAAGAAATCGCTGAATCCGCCTTGACCGCGCGCGCCGCCAAAGAAATCGCCATATCCCGGCCGCGCAGCACCCCAGCCCGGCGGCGACCTGAACTCCTCGCCCGCCTGCCAGTTCGGGCCGAGCCCGTCGTAGCGCTTGCGTTTGTCGCCGTCCGACAGAACGGTGTAGGCTTCGTTGATCTCCTTGAATTTTTCTTCGGCGGACTTGTCGCCGGGATTGACGTCGGGATGATGTTTGCGGGCGAGCTTGCGGTATGCCGACTTGATTTCATCGTCGGTCGCCGTCTTCGGCACGCCAAGAACCTCGTAGTAATCTCTGAACTGAACCGCCATGGCTTAGAATGGTGATTTAGCCGCCGAGCGGGATTCGGCGTTGACCGCGAGCGCAACGCGAGAAAAACTGAAGCTTTGGAATAATCGAGTGATGATGGATTTCACAATCCAGCACTCCGTTACTCCAGTATTCCAAATTCCATGAATCCAAGTCTGGGTTCATCCCGAGACTCGCACGCGCGCCGGCCTGAGCACTTCGTCTCCCCAGCGATAGCCGCGCTGTACTTCTTCCGCGACTCTACCCGGCGCAACTTCCTCGTTCTCGACCAAGCCGATCGCGTCGTGGAATTGCGGATCGAAGGTCTCCCCCACCGTCCTCATCGGCGTCACACCCTGAGCTTGCAGCAAGCCGAGGAATTTTCGATGTAATGCATCTATTCCCTCAGTAATGGAGGCAGGCGCATCGCCCATGTGTCGAAGCGCGAGATCAAACCCGTCGAGCAGGTCGAGGAGCGAAAGGATGACCTCGCGCTTGCCGCTCCGCGCCGCCGTTGCGCGCTCACGATCGCTGCGTTTGCGATAATTCTCGTAATCCGCCAGGGCGCGCAGATACAGATCGTGCTCCCTCTGCAGCTCATTTTTTAGCCGCTCGATTTCCGCGGACTCATTACCGGGCGGACGATTTTTCTCTTCGTCGCTTGTTTCCATTGGTCACATTTACAAGGCCCCACTGGCCGGGTTCGGGTGACCCGAAAATCTTATGTGCGTCGCGCTATGTCTCTTTGAACTCCGCATCGATCACGTCATCATCGCCACCACCCGGTTGAGGCCCGCCCGGTCGGCCGCTTTGCGGACCCTGTCCGGCGGGGCCGGAAGACGACAAGCCGTAACCGACCTGCTGCAGGTCGCTGGTAAGCTGGCGCAGCCGCGAGACATCCGAAGAGTTGTTCTTTACCAGCTCGCGTATCTGGCTGATCAGTTGCTCGGCGCGGGCTTTCTCGTTCAGCGGTACCCGATCGCCGAGCTCTTGGATCTGCCGCTCGACCTGATAGGCCATCGAGTCAGCGGTGTTGCGCGCTTCGACCTCTTCACGACGTCGGCGATCTTCTTCGGAATGCGACTGTGCGTCGGTCACCATTCGATCAATCTCTTCTTTAGAGAGCTGCGTCGAGCCAGAAATAGTGATCTTTTGTTCCTTGCCGGATTCATTGTCTTTGGCCGTAACGGTCAGGATACCGTTCGCGTCGATATCGTAGGTGACTTCGATCTGCGGCGCCCCACGGGGCGCTGGCCGTATGCCTTCGAGGCGAAAGTGGCCCAGGGTGCGATTATCGCGGGCCAGCTCGCGCTCACCCTGCAGTACATGGATCTCCACCGCCGACTGATTATCTTCAGCCGTCGAAAAAGTTTCAGACTTCCGCGTCGGCACGGTTGTATTACGCTCGATCAATTTGGTCATGACGCCGCCCAATGTTTCGACACCGAGAGACAGCGGGGTAACATCGAGAAGGAGAACGTTTTTAACTTCGCCGGCCAGGACACCCGCCTGGATCGCCGCGCCGACAGCCACGACTTCATCCGGATTGACCGATTGATTGGCCTCCTTGCCGCCCGTGAGCCGCCGCACGAGCGCTTGCACTGCAGGCATCCGCGTTGCGCCGCCCACGAGAATGACCTCGTCGATGTCCCGCTCGCTAATCTTCGCGTCGGAAAGAGCCTGCTTGACCGGCCCGACACAGCGCTCGACGAGATCCGCCGTGAGTTGCTCGAATTTTGCGCGGGTGAGCTTCATCTCGAGGTGTTTCGGCCCGGTGGCATCTGCCGTGACAAAGGGCAGGCCGATGGTGGTTTCCACAGCGCTCGAAAGCTCGATTTTCGCCTTCTCGGCAGCTTCGATCAGCCGCTGAAGTGCCTGACGGTCTTTTCTCAGATCGATACCCTGCTCACGCTGAAACTCCTGCGCGACCCAGTCGACGATGCGCTTGTCGAAATCATCGCCGCCGAGATGCGTGTCGCCGGACGTGGCGCGGACTTCAAAGACGCCGTCCCCGACGTCGAGCAACGAAACGTCGAAAGTGCCGCCGCCCAGATCGAAAACCAGGATGGTTTCGTTCTTCTTCTTATCGAGACCGTACGCCAGCGCTGCTGCCGTCGGCTCATTAATGATACGCAGAACGTTCAGTCCGGCGATCTTTCCCGCATCTTTAGTCGCCTGCCGCTGGGCATCGTTGAAGTAGGCGGGAACGGTAACGACGGCATCATTTACTTTCTCGCCCAAATACTTCGACGCGTCCTCGGCAAGCTTGCGCAGGACCTGCGCCGAAATCTCTTCGGGCGCGTATTGCTTGCCGGCAATCTCAAAACGCACTGCGTCATTGGCACCCGCCATGACTTTGTAGGGAACATTCTTGATTTCGGATTGGACTTCGGAATAGCGCCGTCCGATAAACCGCTTCGCCGAATAAATCGTATTTTCTGCGTTCAGAACCGACTGGCGCTTGGCGATTTGGCCGACCAGCCGTTCGCCGCTTTTTGTGAATGCGACAACGGAGGGAGTGAGTCGGCTCCCCTCGCTGTTGATGATGACGGTCGGTTGTCCGCCTTCAATGATTGCGACCACAGAATTCGTGGTGCCGAGGTCTATTCCTACTGCCTTTGCCATAAAAACTCCTCCTTCGAATTGGTTCAGGCCGCGTTGCGAGCGAGCCGGTGCGATGGCCTAGTTCATCATGTTGACTCTTCTCCTCCGAATGTGCCTTCTAAAGCGTTTAATTATTTCGCTTTGCTTGATCGCATTCACATCGATATCGGTCGCGAACAGGGTGACATCCTGAATCGTCTCTTACAGCTGTGCGAGCTGGTTGAAGATGCCGCTTTAAAGGAACGCTATCACTCGATCGCGGTCGGTCAATGGCTTTGTTGAAAATGCCGGTATTCATGGACGAGCGAGAAGCAGTCGCGCGTTCATCAACACTCCGCGGCAGCCGTATCGCACCGAACTAGCGCGATTGCAGTGAACTCGGCTGGTTTCTAACCCCGGGCTTGGTGTTCTGTGCGATTGGGGAGACGCTCGCGACCGCGAATACGGTTTTCCTTGATGCTATACTTTTGTAAAAGATCCTTTCGGATCCAGACCGCTACTAGCAACAACTAACCATAAATGATGACTCCAACGATTACGGCGCTATCTAGCAGGATCCATCCAATACAGGGCAGATAGATATTTTTGTCTCCTGTCCGCATTCCAAACCAGAACCAGAGTATCGCGGAAACAAAGTAAGTGCTCCACGTCAGCATCGAGACTCCGCCCGCTTGATGGCCAACCCATATCGAAAGCACCTGCGGAATCGTCATCAACATGGTGAAAATAGACATGCCTCCCAAAATGCGGCGCAAGCGTGTGTCGGAGCTGGAGCGTGCACGATGGGAAGTGCCTGGGTCTTGTTGCATTGCGCTTACTCTTTAGAGGATACCGTCATGCGCTAGGATGTTTACCGGCGGCGCACGGTCAAGACTGAACAGGGAGCTTCCCTCATGACGTGCTCGGCCGTGCCGCCCAAAATGATTGATCCGAGCGAGGCTACTCCTTTCGCTCCCAAGACGATCAGGTCAGCGCGCCATGCGCGCGCGCGGCTGAGGATCTCATCGAACGGTTCGCCGTTGGCGATTTCAGTAGTGAACTCTGTCGATTCGGGAATAGGCCCGCATGCGGCCACGAGCCGATCGATAGCCGCATTTGCTTCTTCAACAATTTCGCTGGCTGCGTCCACCGGAACCGTGGGACGCGCTTCGATCACGTGAAGCAGATGGAGCGACGCCGAAGGAACACTGCTCATTTCCACTGCGATGCGGAATCCTTCCACCGAATCGGGAGAGAAATCGACTGCGGACAGAATTCGCTTGAACGGCATGGTTGCGCGACCTCCCAGTCAAAGCGCGAGCAGCTCCAGTTGGGCTTCGTCCAGCTTGGAAAGCGACGGAGGTGGCTTGCTCATTAGCGTATAGGTTTGCTGTTATGAACTCAGGGTTCAGTGTCTTCAGTTCAGGCACGACCTTGTTGCGACGATGTGTTTCGAATCGGCTCTTCTATACCGGTGTCGACATTATCGCCCTCGGTGGAATCCACATGTCCTGAGGGCTGTTTATGATCCCATGTCCAACCGCTGATCTCCGGCGAATCCTCGCCGTGCTCGTAAATATACTGCTTGTGATCGATGAGCGCGTCGCGGATTGTCTGCTTGGCATACGCGGCTCGCGCACCCAACTGCGGCAACCGGTCGATGACATCCTGCACGAGGTGATAGCGGTCTATTTCATTCATCACGCACATATCGAACGGCGTAGTAGTCGTTCCCTCTTCCTTGTAGCCGCGCACGTGGAGATTGTCGTGGTTGGTCCGGCGATAGGTGAGACGATGGATCAGCCAGGGATACCCGTGAAAGGCGAAAATAATCGGCTTATCTTTTGTGAATAAGGCGTCGAAATCTTGGTCGCTCAAACCGTGCGGGTGCTCGCGGGGCGATTGCAGGCTCATAAGGTCAACGACGTTCACGACGCGAATTTTTAGTTCGGGGATATGCCGGCGCATCAGATCTACCGCGGCGAGCGTTTCCAGCGTGGGGACGTCGCCGCAGCACGCCATCACGACGTCCGGCTCGCTGCCGCGGTCATTACTCGCCCATTCCCAGATGCCGATGCCCGCCGTGCAATGCTTCACCGCCTGGTCCATGTTGAGCCACTGCGGAGCCGGCTGTTTTCCGGCAATGATGACGTTGATGTAATTGCGGCTCCGCAAACAGTGATCCGTCACAGACAGCAGGCAGTTCGCATCCGGCGGCAGATACACACGGACCACTTCCGCTTTTTTGTTGATCACGACGTCGATAAAGCCTGGGTCCTGATGGCTAAAACCGTTATGGTCTTGCCGCCACACGTGCGAAGACAACAGATAATTAAGCGATGCGATGGGCCTGCGCCACGGGATCTCATTGCACGCTTCCAACCATTTGGCGTGCTGGTTGAACATCGAATCGACGATGTGAATGAAGGCTTCGTAGCACGAGAAAAAGCCATGTCGTCCCGTAAGTAAATAACCTTCGAGCCAGCCCTCGCACTGATGCTCGCTCAGCATCTCCATGACGCGGCCATCCGGCGCCAGCTTGTCATCGTAATCGAAGCGCTCCGCGACCCAGGCGCGGTTGGTCACTTCGAGCACGTCCTGCCAGCGGTTAGAATTATTTTCGTCAGGGCTGAACAGGCGAAAATTTTTGCGCTCCAGACTGAGCTTCATCACATCCCGAAGGAACTGTCCCATGACACGCGTCGCTTCGGCATTCACTTCTCCCGGACTCGGCACCTCCACCGCATAATCGCGAAAATCGGGCAGACGGAGGTCTTTTAGCAGGAGACCGCCGTTGGCGTGCGGGTTTGCACTCATCCGCCGTGCGCCTTTAGGAGGAAGCGCGGCCAAGTCGTCCCGGAGCCGGCCTCTTTCATCGAAGAGTTCTTCGGGCTTGTAGCTCTTCATCCATTGCTCGAGAAGTTTTACGTGCTCAGCATTATTGTGCATTTCCGCCATCGGCACCTGGTGAGAGCGCCAGTAATCTTCGGTTCGCTTGCCGTCAACTTCCTTAGGTCCCGTCCAGCCCTTCGGGCTACGCAATACAATCATCGGCCAACGCGGCCGGTCGACGCCGTTCCTGGAGCGCCTTGCGTTACCTTGAATCTGCTGGATCTCATCGATGACGCGATCGAGCGTGGCCGCCATCAGTTGATGCATTTTTTCCGGTTCATGGCCCTCGACGAAATAGGGCGTGTAGCCGTAACCGCGCAATAATTGCGCGAGCTCTTCGTGAGTAATGCGCGCCAACACGGTGGGATTTGCGATCTTGTAACCGTTGAGGTGCAGGACCGGCAGCACGGCGCCATTGATCGCCGGGTCTAAGAACTTGTTCGAATGCCAGCTTGTCGCCAACGCTCCCGTTTCCGCTTCGCCGTCGCCGATCACGCACGCGACGATCAGATCCGGGTTATCGAAGACCGCGCCGTACGCGTGGGACAGTGAATAACCCAGTTCGCCACCCTCGTTGATGGAACCGGGAGTTTCGGGCGCAGCGTGGCTCGGGATCCCGCCGGGAAACGAGAACTGCTTGAATAGTTTTCTCATTCCCTCCTCGTCCTGCGAGATGTTCGGATAAACTTCGCTGTAGGTTCCTTCGAGGTAGGTATTCGCGACGATACCCGGACCGCCGTGTCCGGGGCCGGTGACGTAGATCATGTCGAGATCGCGCGCCTTGATGACGCGGTTCAAATGAACGTAGATAAAATTCAGGCCCGGGGTGGTTCCCCAGTGGCCGAGCAATCTCGGTTTGATGTGTTCTTTGCTGAGCGGTTTCTTCAGCAGCGGATTGTCGTAAAGGTAAATCTGCCCCACCGATAGATAATTCGCGGCCCGCCAGTAGGCATCGATAAGCCTCAATTGTTCCGTGGTTAAGGGCTCCGGCATAAGTGTTCTCCTCTACGGCGAGGCGCGCATGTGCCCTGCCGACCCGCAAATACAACATCGCATCCACTCTTCACGGCCGGGATATCGCGAGAATCTAGTACGTGATCATGAACAGAGGATGCCGCGCCTCGAAAACTCTAGAGAAATGAAATTGTCGTTCTCGAAGCGAATTTTGCCGGCCACCGAGCTCAATATTTCGATAGAGCGGCAACCAGGTTTCGCGCGCCGGCGGGCGGCTGAACTTTTCCCGCAAGGATTTCTCCCGCCGCGACCGGCCTGCCGTAGTATGCTTCATTGGCGTCATCTCGCGTGCCGATGGCTGTGCCCTCGAGTGAAACGCCAGCAAAAAGCCCCTGGCTCCGGCTGTAAGTATAGGTCGCGGCCTGCAAACCCACGCCGGCTTCGGCGGAGCGTCCTACAGGACCCGCCGCTACACTGAGATTGCCGCCCAGCGTGGCGTTGCCCTGTTTCGCGAAGGCCTCCACTGCAGCCGGAGTGTTGAGGACGATAACAAACTCGGTGATCTCGACTCCGGCTTGAAAGCCGACTCCAAGTCCTCCGGTACCGATCGCTGAGGGACCGCTCCAACCTTTCTCCGTCCGTGCAACGACAACTCCAGTACCACCTCTGGCACTGCCGATGAATCCGGCCTTTGTGACAGTCAAAATTGCCAAGCCTTTAGCAGCGCGCATTACGGCGGGCGGAATGCCTTTTTCGGGGATCGCCTCGAACCGTTGAATAATCGCAGTTGCCTGATCCACATCGGCCTGCATTGCATCATGCGGCGAAACCGTAGAGCACGCCGTCAACAATGTTGCCGCAATGATACACATGATTGCTTTCATCTGGGCACCTCCTTATGGGCTACGTTCCATTTATGAATGCGTTAATCGGATTTAATCTGACTATTAATGATTGAGAACGATCTGGAGCTGGAGATCAAGACCCAGCAGCAAAATCATCGTGCCCACCTGGCTCACCAGCGCTAGCAGATGACACGCTATCATTGGATTAACAACGTTCAATGAGTTTTCCGGATTCATCTCAAACAATTCCACTCTCAGCCAAGCTCCTTGGCGCTTCAACTATTCGGCGCTCAATCTTGTTGTCTGTCGATGTGGATGCTAGCCATTAGTATTGATCGCTCCTGAGGCGGCGAGAAACGTTCGTGTGTCGACACAACAGCGAATAACAAAAAGATAATTTCCATCGCCATATCCACGCGTTGCCATATGAGATTCGAATTCTGCGGTTGTTTCGAAGTTTAGTATTCGCATTCCGATTTTCTTCACCATCTAGAGCGGACCATGACCAGCATCGCTCCCGTTGTTACCCTCTCTCCTCGCGATTACGATGCGGTCTTATTCGATCTCGACGGCGTACTGACCAAAACCGCGAGCGTGCACGCGGCGGCATGGGAAAAACTTTTCAACGCTTTTCTCAAACAGCGCGCGGCGCGTACAGGCGAACCATTCGTACCCTTCAGCACCAATGCCGATTACTACCAGTACGTTGACGGCAAGCCTCGCTATGACGGTGTTGCATCCTTTTTAGAGTCGCGCGGAATTGACTTGCCTTTTGGCTCGCCCGACGACGGCCCCGGAGCAGAAACCGTACACGGGCTCGGCAAACTGAAGGACCAGTATTTCACCGAGCAGTTGGAGCAGCGCGGCGTGGAAGTTTTCGAGCCGGCGATTGCGCTCGTTCGCACGCTGCGTGCTCAGGACATCAAGACCGCCGTCGTGTCTTCCAGCAACAACTGCGCAGCAGTCCTGAAAGCAGCGGGCATAGCACAGCTCTTCGACGCGCGGGTGGACGGAATCGACATCGCACATCTGAATCTCAAGGGTAAGCCGGCGCCCGATGCTTTCCTCGAAGGAGCGAGGCGGCTCAAGACCGACCCGGCGCGCGCGGTTGTCGTGGAGGATGCGATCGCGGGTGTCGAGGCCGGACGCGCCGGCAGATTCGGCTGTGTGATCGGCGTCGATCATGGCGGTCGCTCGCAGGCGCTGCGGGAGTTCGGCGCGGATGTGATTGTAACCAATCTGGCACAGGTCAAAATCGCAGCCGAGCCACCTTCTGCGTGGTCACTGGTGTTCGAGGATTTTGATCCGGCGCACGAGGGCATACGCGAAGCATTGTGTACTCTTGGCAATGGGTATTTTGCCACACGCGGGGCGACGCCCGGTGCTGCGACGGACGGTATTCATTATCCGGGGACTTATCTGGCGGGCGGCTATAATCGCCTCAACACGGATATTGCGGGCCGGATGATCGAGAACGAGGATCTCGTCAACCTTCCTAACTGGCTCGCGCTCAAGTTTCGCATTGCCGATGAAGACTGGTTCGATGAGCGCACAGTTAAAATGCTTTTCTATCGCCAGGAGCTCGATCTGCAAAGCGGCTTATTGTTGCGCAGCATCAGGTTTGAGGACAGCAAGGGGCGCCGCACTACTGTCCAGGAGCGGCGGCTGGTCTCGATGAGCGACATGCATCTGGCCGGGCTGGAGTTTTCGCTTAACGCCGAAAACTGGTCCGCAATAGTCACCGTGCAATCGGCAATCGACGGCCGCGTACTCAACACCGGCGCTAAGCTCTATCGCCAGTTCAACAACAAACACCTGGAGCCGCTTGCGGCTGAATCCATCGGCGAGGACGCCGTGTACATGGAGGTACGCACCTGCCAGTCTCGGATTCATGTCGCTCAGGCGGCGCGACTGCAGGCGTTCGTCGATAAAAAAATTCGCGCGATGCCGCGGCACACCATCGACGAACCCGGCTACATTGCCCAAGAATTCGCAGCTGATCTGCAGCAAGGCCAGACGCTTCTTCTGGAGAAAATTGTTTCGTTCTTCACCTCGCGCGATGCGGCGATTTCCGAGTGCGGCCTGGCCGCTCGCAAAGCGATCGCGCGCGCGCCCCGCTTCGAGGCTTTGCTGGGGGACCATGTGCTTTCCTGGAAGCACTTGTGGCGGCGCTTCGATGTGCACCTGCAACCCGCCGCGCCAGGTTTTAAGTTGAACATGCCCATGCTGCTTCGAGTGAACATGTTTCATTTGCTGCAGGCGGTTTCGCCCAATTCCATCGGCCTCGATATTGGCGTGCCCGCGCGCGGCTGGACCGGCGAGGCCTACGAGGGTCACATTTTTTGGGACGAGCTGTTTATTTTCCCGTTTCTCAACTATCGAATGCCTGAAATCACCCGTTCGCTTTTGCTGTACCGCTACCGCCGACTCGGCGAGGCGCGCGCCGCAGCCACAAGCGCGGGGTTTCAAGGCGCCATGTTTCCATGGCAGAGCGGCAGCGACGGTCAGGAGGAAACCCAGGAGTTTAATCTCAACCCGCGCTCACTACGCTGGGTGCCTGACAACAGCCATCTTCAGCGCCACGTCGGCAGCGCGATCGCTTACAATGTGTGGCAGTATTTTCAAGTCACTCACGATGTCGAGTTTCTACAGGCCCACGGCGCAGAGCTGATTCTCGAGATTGCCCGCTTCTGGTCGAGCATGGCAACTTTGAATGCCGAGCGCGGCCGCTACGAGATTCACGGGGTGATGGGCCCGGACGAATTTCACGAGGGTTATCCAGGCGCGACGAAACCTGGCCTCAATAATAGTGCGTACACGAACATCATGGCGGTCTGGGTGCTATGCCGGGCACTCGATGTGCTCGACGTAATCCCTGCGATTCGCCGTGCCGAGCTGATAACGCGGCTCGAGTTGTCTGCCGATGAGATCGCTCGCTGGGACGATATCAGCCGCAGGATGTACGTGCCTTTTCATGGAGATGGCATCATCAGCCAATTCGAGGGCTATGAAAAACTTCAGGAGCTGGATTGGAACGCTTACCGCAAGCGTTACGGCAATATTCAGCGCCTCGAACTGATTCTCGAGGCGGAAAACGACAGCGCCAACCGCTACAAAGTGTCGAAGCAAGCAGACGTGCTGATGTTGTTTTATGTGTTTTCCGCAGAAGAGCTTGGCGAGTTGTTTGGGCGCCTTGGCTATCGCTTGGACCACGAAACGATCCCGCGAAACGTCGCCTATTATGATTGCCGCTCTTCCCACGGTTCGACTCTTTCACGGGTCGTCCATTCGTGGGTCATGGCGCGGTCGAATCGACAGCGCGCGATGCGCTACTTCGCCGAAGCACTGCAGAGCGATGTGAGCGACATCCAGCAGGGAACCACGGCTGAGGGCATACACTTGGGTGCCATGGCCGGTACGGCCGATCTGCTGCAGCGCACAACCACGGGCATCGAAGTCACCGGCGATGTTCTGCGGCTCAATCCGCGGCTGCCCGAGGACATGGAGCGCCTGGACATGCGCATCCGCTATCGCGCCCAATCGCTCGATTTGCGGATTATGCGCGATTCGCTCACCGTCAGCGCACGGGAAACGACCGCCCCGCCGATCAATCTGGGGTTCAAAAACGAAGTGTACCAGTTCTCCGGCGGCACGCGTGTTTTCAAGCTGAGCAAGTAGAACGCGGACTCAACTCGAGGCGCTCAGGGTAAAACCCCCTGAGAGATATCTCTACTGTCTTTTCCGAGCGCACGAAGGTCAACTGATCGATTCGAACTTTGGCGACCGTCATCGAGATGACGACCGAAACGTTTATGAATACGCAGTCGAATTCCCGCAGTGCTGAAGCGCTAGCCTACCAAGCCTGATACAGCATTTGCAGCGCGCCGGCGTTTCCCTCGTGTCGTTATGCCGATCGCGTGACTGTGTTACCCGACGAACTTCCGCCGGTTTGCGTAAGCGCAATGGTTACTTTCTGACCACGCGATACACAGCAACTATCGACCACGTCGCATAGCGTGCCTCTCAGTGTGATAGCCTCACAGAATCACCTTGTTGTGAGCATGACGAGGTGTTAGTCATCAACTAATGTTCGGCCAGCAAGGCTCTGCGCATGCGCCGCGCCTTGCCCAGGGGGTGAATGATGGCTTTTACGCCGCCGACACGACGCAATACTGACCCGACGCCCAGCAGCAGATTTCAAACGACCGACAAAAGACCTGGAGATGCAAAGAGTGGCAGCCAGGCAAAGATGCCGCCGAGCAGGACTTGGTTGTGGTTCGTAATCGTCCTCCTTGCGAACTATTTGATTGTAAAATTCCTCATTCCAGGCCCGGGAGCGCCGGTCACAATTCCCTACACCTTTTTCAAGGAGGAGGTCGCGAAGCACAACGTCAAGGCGATCTATAGCCAAGGCGAATCCATCAGTGGCCGTTTCGCCTCTCCGGTTACCTACCCGCCTGCCGAGGAAAAAAACGCTGCATCGGGCAGCAAATCTGAAAAGCCGAGCCAACTCGGCCCCGCGCGCGCTGTTCCGAAAACTTCGACGAACTTCACCACTACATTGCCCAGCTTCGTCGGTCCCGGACTGGAGGGATTCTTAATCGAAAATGGCGTTGAGATCAGCGCTAAGCCGATCGAGGAAGGCGGCAGCTTGATATCTACATTGTTGTTTGGATTTGGTCCGGCCCTGCTCTTCATTGGATTTTACGTCTGGATGTTTCGGCGCGCGCAGCAGGGCGGCGGCTTGGGCGGCGGGCTCATGGGCATCGGAAAAAGCAGGGCGAGACGCTACGACCAGGAGAAGGATACGAAGGTGACGTTCGATGATGTTGCCGGTATCGACGAAGCGGAGAACGAGTTGGTCGAGATTGTGGATTTTCTTAGAGATCCGAAAAAGTACACGCGCCTGGGCGGCACCGCTCCCAAAGGCGTCCTGTTGATCGGCGCCCCGGGGACAGGAAAAACCTTGCTCGCCAAGGCGGTAGCGGGGGAAGCCGGTGTGCCGTTTTTCTCGATGAGCGCGGCAGAGTTTGTCGAGATGATCGTCGGCGTCGGTGCAGCTCGGGTGCGCGATCTCTTCAAGCAGGCGCGCGAGAATGCGCCCGCGATCGTTTTCATCGACGAGCTCGATGCCATCGGCCGCGCACGCGGCCAGGTGGCGATCGGCGGTTCGAGCGAGCAGGAGCAGACGCTCAATCAGATCCTCACCGAAATGGACGGGTTTTCGAGCCGCGAAGGCATCATCGTCTTGGCAGCGACAAATCAGCCGGACGTGCTCGACAAAGCGCTTCTACGACCCGGCCGCTTCGATCGGCGCGTCATCGTAAATCTCCCGGATAAGAATGGGCGTGAAGCGATCCTCAAAGTTCACACGCGCGTGGTCCCGCTCGCCAAAGACACAAGCCTGGAAGAAGTCGCCGCCGCCACACCTGGATTCTCCGGCGCCGACTTGAAGAATCTCGTCAATGAAGCGGCGTTGCTCGCGGCGCGGCGCGAACAGAACGAAGTGCGGCAAAAGGACTTCCTGGATTCGCTCGAGAAAATCGTCCTCGGCCCCGAGCGCCCGCTTCTTCTCAGTCGCGCGGACAAGGAACGCATCGCCTACCACGAAGGCGGCCATGCGATCTTAGGACTGGTGGTGCCGGGGGCGGACCCGGTAAACCGCGTAACCATCGTGCCGCGTGGACAGGCGCTCGGCGTCACGTATCAGCGCCCTGATAGCGATCGCTACAACTATCCCGAGGCCTACTTACGGGCGCGCATCGTCGGCATGCTCGGCGGCCGCGCAGCCGAGGAGATTGTCTACGGCACTAAAACGACCGGGGCCGAAAGCGATATCGAACAAGCCACCGGCCTTGCGCGGCGCATGGTGACACGCTGGGGCATGAGCGAACGACTCGGATTGGTACAACTCGCGCCGCGCGACAACCCGTATCTGAACGGCCAAGGCGACTTTGGAAGTAGCAAGCCGTTCAGCGACGAAACTGCAGAGGTTATTGACTCTGAGGTGCTTAGAATCATCAATGAAAGCCACGAACAAGCCAAGCAGCTACTGACAGAGCACCGCAAACAATTGGACGCGCTCGCGCAGGCCTTGGTGGCGCGTGAGACGCTCAACGAGCAGGAAATTCTCGATGTCACAGGACTGCCGCGCGCGCCGACATTGGCCACCGCAATGTTGCCCGTCACTAATGGCGGCGGAAGCGCTCGTCACCCAATTTAATGACCGCAGCGTAGGAGCATGCCCTCCTAGGCACACGGTCGGCGAAAACTATAACGCCAACTTCTTTATAAATGCGAAGAAAACCAGCTCCGTGGTAAGGGGCGGCGTCACGCTAGCGAAGCGTTTAACAAATCAGTGATGACTCTTGCGAAGGAGATTTCCTAATGGATAAGGCTCTTGCTTCGTTTGCCCCGTATGCCTACGCCATTTTGCGACTCATCGCCGGGCTTTTGTTTATTTCTCATTCCGGACAAAAACTCTTTGGCTGGTTCGGCGGGGATCCGGTGCCGGTCGCTTCATTGTTCGGCGTCGCTGCATTAATGGAAATGCTTTTGGGACTGCTGATTACTATTGGGCTTCTCACCAGCTACGCGGCATTTATCGCCAGCGGCGAAATGGCAGTCGCTTACTTTATCGGTCACTTTCCGAAAAGTTTTTGGCCTCTGGAAAACGCGGGCGAACCCGCGGTCTTACTTTGTTTCATTTTCTTGTATATGGCGACTCAGGGCTCTGGAATCTGGAGTATCGATCCAGCGCGCGGGAGCGCAAGCGGAATGACTAAAAATTTTGTGAACGAGGGTTCTGAGAAACGCTCCTAAAAACCCACCCGCAATATCTGCAGTCGGGATCGGAGCGGCGGACCCTTTCGCCACATGCAGGACAGGGTTTGCTCGATATGATGAAATATATGCCGATGACCATCAAGAGAATCGAAATCAAAAACAGGAGATTCTGTATAGAAGACAGCGTAGTGGCTTGCATCGCAGATTCTTCGGTCAAAAAAACATCCAGTGCAAACACCATCACTGAACCGCCGAGCATGAACAAACCGCCTTTAACCCTCGAAATGATCATTGTCGGGCAGAAATGAGTCTGACGCGGTGAAACATGGCTTGCTATGCAACTTGGAGCTTTAAACACGTGTTCAGGGCGGCGGCACAGAAACCCGTTGGCGCTCGTTGCAACGCCGAACGGAACCGGAGAGAAAATGGCCTCATGTTCTTCGCGGCCCGTGCGGTGGTATCGGATGGCGGGTGCGAGAATCAATCGACTGATCCGGCACGGGGGAATCCAGTGCCAGTCCTGCCGATAAAAGAGCTTTATGGATGGAGGTTACGACGCCTGGGCAATGGGCGACATAAAGCAATAGATTCCGAGCTTGAGCTTCGTCGCAAATGAGAACGGTGTTGCTGCCGAAAAAATTCAAATGAACCGCTTCTTCTACAATTACTTTTGATAGAGATTTTGGCGGGATCGCCTGCTTTAGGCAATGAAAGCTTTTGTCGTTCAGAAAAATCTTCAATGTCATATCGGCGGCGGGGCAAAGCCTTGAAAGCCTGCGACGGAAGGAGCGGCTTTGTTTGCCCCGATTGGCGTAAAACTTGAGCATACGGTGTGCCGTTACACTCCAAGAAAGATAAGAGTGATCGCAGCGACTTCTTGGAAGCAAAAAGATTGGCTCGCTCCGGCAACCTTGCCCGCATTCTCTCCTTTGCCTGGAAAGCAAAATCCCCGCAGCGGAAGGAAACGACCAGCAAGGGCAAATAACTGGGGTATTATTGGACGGAGGGTAGCAAAGACCGAGCGGTCTCCCGCACCACGGAACTCACACTCACAAATGCGCCCTTAATTTCGAGATCATCGGCACCCTACCCCGTCCTCAACCAATTCATGCATATCTAATATTCCTGTCCAACTCCGGTATGAGTCAGGCCTAGTAAGCCCCCAATGGGAGTTGTGCTGGCAAGCCAACCGACAGTGATCGATCAATTGCTAGAAGTGAACAAGGTTCAACATTCCTGTTTGGCGTGTTGTTCGACCAGCGCCTCGATGACAGCTACCGAAACGGGCTTGTCGAGACAGAAATCAATGTATCCCGCGGCTAGCGCTTCCCGGTACATCGTTGCACGACAATCAACGGTCCATCCAGCGATTGGAATATGCTGGGTCACCGGCGTTTTACGGAGTGTACGGGCGACCTCAAGGCCGTTCATATCGGGCAGGTATAAATCCAACAGAACAAAGTTGGGAGATTCTGCAGTCGCCCTTTGGATCGCCATTGCGCCGTTTGCCGCCTCCAGGACCTGATGACCACTGCGATACAGGTAAGATGCTAAGACGTTTCTGATATCTGGGTTGTCATCAACGATAAGGACGGTGGCAGCCATTACAAACTTTAAATGCAAAACCCCGGCCCGCCAAACCTGCTGGATGAACGGGAAGGCGGATTATGCAATGAACCGTCCAGTGCCCACCGCGGCAATCCTGCCAGCGCTTAAACTGGACAAACGGGAAGCATAGGCCTCCTGAAGGGCAACGCCGTTTATCACAGCCGCTGTATGACGTTGTGTTTGAGTAAACCGGGGTAAAACTTCTGCGCTACTCAGTGCTGGCAGGACGCATGGATCATCAAGCGGGCAGAGGCGTTATGCGACGGCTTACCGATCCAGCGATGATTTGAGATTTTGAGAGGCAAACAACGCATTACCAGATGATATTGCGGATTAGGATTAAAACGAATCCGACCAATAAGACAAGCGATCCTGACGCTAATATGCTGTGTCTTAGCAAGCTCCAAAGCAGCAAAAATATGCCGCCCAGACTAATGCTATACCCCGACAATTTACAAAAACCCGGCCATATCACCGATGCTCGTCTTGCAGCGCTGAAGGGGGACAATCGTCGTGTCATCGGAGTCGGTTTCTTTGCGCTCGTCCGTTTCCTTCAGAGCGCTACATCGGGGACATAGTGTAAAATTTGCCGGAAGGTTTTCTAAGCGAATGATGTTGAACGACTCGTTTGGCCACTTCTCGCACGTAGCGCAACAATGCCAAACATTGCTGGCAGCGTCATATCGAAATTCCATCACAGGCCCCTTTTTGGGTGCGTCTCAACTGGCCTTATCTCTGTCGGGCGTAAGCTTGCCTAGACCTCGCCCGAAATGCTTCGGGCACAAAAAAATAAATCTCTCATTTTTATCAAAAGTGAGGTTCTTCTCAACTTTCAGAATTAAGCAAGCTATACCGTCGCGAACCCCCATTACACCACAGTCAGCTCAACCACACCGATTCACAGGGGTTCTACGGTCGTCTTCTTACGGCGAACTGATTCAACGGCTTGAGTGACCTTTTTAGAAAGCTCAACGAGCTGTTTTGATTTCTCCAACTGTTTTTGTGTCACTTCACTGGCTTCACGTAATCTGCGAGACTCCTCCTGCATTACTCGAAGAGTATTCAAAAACCGTCGCGATATGAGTTGTGACATGGCCGACCCTCAAGGTTAGCGTTCGGGCTCCCAGTCCTGTGGCCCCGGAAAGATAAGCTCAAACGGTTGGTAAGCGAAAGGAGCTTAGGCTTGGACGAGCAAATAAAGCAAGTGTAAAAGATCGGAACGACATGGTAAGCAGCAAATAAACGAGACGTGGGCCCTAGCGCTCGCCCCTGCCGGCTGTTTCTCGTGGATGAAGATCGAAACACTTGCAGCAAATATAAAAGCGGCTGTCTTGTGGCGGGAGCGAAATAGCGCTGCAGTTTGCACACTCTTTATGTCTGCAGCTGCTATTAGACCTGTCCACTCAACAAATCTAACAAGCAGATACCCGGTGTTCTACGGGGGTCACGATTCTCAGATTACAGTGGCTTGAAAGGACAGTGAGCGCAGCATGAAGGAAAACATAGATTTAGTCGTCATCGGCGTTGCCATTGTTATTATCATTTTCGTTACCTTGGTCGCCTATGGAGTGATCAAGCTGGGCTAGTTCTAATCTTCGTTGCGTCTTAGGGTTCCCACCTCTAACTCGAAATGCTTCGGGCAGAGTAAATGAATCTAGAGGGGCTTTCTTCATGCGGTATCTTCTTGCGAGCTTCGGCGTTCAGCAAGCTAGTGTCAACGCCATCAAAGAATCCCACTTGGGATGCGGTTCGCCAATCGCCACGGTTCATTAGCCCCCTATCACTTCGGGCTGAGGAAGAAAAAAGCAAACCCTCAAGAGTGACGGCCCGCTAGCTTTATCGTTTCCGTGTGTAGTAGCGGGGCAGACCTGGCGGGCGTGTCGCCTGTGTTTTATCCGGCATTTTCCTTGAGGGGATACCGTAATCGCGTTGTTCTAAGTTAATCGGGAAAATCCATGAACAACAAATATGAGAGAATCATGCACTTGAGTGTAAGGGTGGGATCTCTATCACTCGTGTTCGCAATCCTCCTGTCGCTTGTGATTCAAGATCACACTGGAGTTCTTCCCCTGGGACTCTTCAACACGGCCCGCGAGTCCCATGCTCAGGTCGCCAATGCCTGCTTGATAGTAATATCCGCGATTTTCGTGACCCTGCTTGCTGAAGCCTGGCGGGCCGGACGATGGCGTCTCGCAGCTGCGATGCGGCGAGGCTTATTTTTACTCGTGGCGTCGGAACTACTTATCGGTGGCCTGGATCGGTTACTGGTGAGCCGAAATGCGCAAAGCTCGCTGGGAGGACCTTACTACGAGAGGAGAACGAGCGATGGGACATGGGTCTTTCTCAAGAAACGGCACGCCGGCTCACCGCTCGGCTTTCGCGCAGATCATCCATACAAGCTTGTGCCCGACCATCGCCGCATTCTTTTTCTGGGAGATTCCTATACGGAAGGCAGTGGGCGCGCGAGGGCCTGTAATTACCCGAGCGTGGTCGAGAAGGTCCTTCGCGATCAGCTACTGGACGCGGAGGTCATGAACGCAGGCGTTGCAGGTTACGGTCCGGTGGATACACTGAACCTCCTAAAGCTGTTGCGAGAGCAAGGCTATCGCTTCGACGCACTGATCTACAACCTGTTTACGGAGAATGACTTCACGGACAATCTCCCCAACACTGACCGGCGCATTATTGGCGGAATGATCTTTCGAGTTCCGCATTCATGGTTTCTGCGGACGTTCCATCCGCTCAATTCCTATCTTTTTCGGTACGCCCTTTTGGTCTGGCGCATGGGTACTCTCTCGGCTGAGGAGGAAAAGCAGTTCTCGTTGGAGGCGGGAAACTGTATCTTCTCTGAAAAGCGCCATGGCGAGGTCTCCCCCGCACTGGATGAACTCATTCGACAGCGATTGGCGGGAAGTCAACGGGTGGCGCTGTCGAAACGCGCACAACAAGAGTTCATCAATACCATGGCCGCTATGAAGACCGAGGCTGACAAGTTGCGTATTCCTTTTATCGTCATCGTATTTCCAGATCGTGTAATCGCAGACTCTGAGCTTCGGCTGCGGCTCAAACTTTACGCGAAGCAAATGGCCCCGCTCGATTCCTTGCACTCACTTGTCTATCAGTCGCTTCCCAATGTGCCGATAATAGACGTCGTGGACGTGCTGCGGGGGCATCCCGACATGTACCGCATGGGCGATACTCATCTGTCCGATCTAGGAAATAAAATCGCCGGTGAATATGTGGGAGAAAAACTTGCTAGGCTGCTCAGGACGACAGGACTCGGAGGGTCGTAACAGTAACCTTACGGTCCGTTCCAGTAGCAGAACAATACGGTGGCGTCAGCAGCAGGCCACTCGTGAGCTGCGAACTCGGGTCAGGAATTTTGCTGAAAGCCGGGCGAGCCGTTGCCGGAGCTTCAGTACCCGCCTGGTTGCGTGAGCGTCAGTCGATTGCTGACTCACTGGCCCGCCACTTGGGTCAGCTAGGCTAGAGCGGCGGTCAGAGATCAAATCAATTTCCGATCTGCTCGCTGATGAAGAGGCCGACACACCATATGACAGAGATTAGGACCTCGCCGCCGCTCCCGACCACGTAATTTAATTTGGCGTGCGCCCCTTGTGCCTCTACAATGCTGACCGCGAACACGATGGACACAGAAGATATCGGCGAGTTTGTGTTGCTGTTCTTGGTTCTATTGCTGGTAGCCTTTCTCTGGTTTGGCATTCGTTTGTAGATCAACCCGCACGGCGATTCCCGTCAGCCTTTTGTTGTTTAGCTGGCTGCAATGGGCCTAACCAAGGGTTGCCCCAGATCTAACGCTCTCCTTTTTCCCGCTTCAGATACTGAGTTGAAGTCATCACAATAAACTTTCGCAACGATGCTCTCTCCGCAGTCTCTTTCTATCCCAGCCTCAACTGCCGCTTTCCTGCTGGCAAGAACATGTTCGAGCGCTTATTGATCAGTTGAGAACTCTTTTTGAAAGAAACCTTGCTGACCGCGGATCAGCCCGGTCGAATTACGCTCATAAGTTCGGCAAGGC
>Ga0065712_10067763_pt1 | contig 47611 bp, 45 predicted proteins | sample MisRhiReplicate1_FD_59099 | JGI IMG/M metagenome (GOLD analysis project Ga0065712, IMG submission 59099) | Miscanthus rhizosphere microbial communities from Kellogg Biological Station, MSU, sample Rhizosphere Soil Replicate 1: eDNA_1 v3... | ecosystem: Host-associated > Plants > Roots >...
CCCGTGCTTGGTTATTTCAGGCGCGAGAATCGTGGACCTTGCCAGTCCTCAGTCGCGGGCTGCTCTACGTGGTGCAGAACACGCGCGAGCTCAACCGCGGCACCGGACCGCGGTTGCTCTGTTACGACATGCGTGCGTAGCACGCCCGACATGCGTGCGTAGCTATTTCTGTTTGTCGACGACGACACGACCTTTGTCGTTCTCGTAGACGTGATATTTGTTCCCGTCCTTGCAGGTCGCGGCGTAGTCGTTCTGTTTCAGCACCGTTGCCGAGATAACCTCACCGCACGGCTGTCCTTGAAGCGCGATGACGGCGGTCAGATCTTTCTTGAGTGCCTCGACGTCCTGTTGGGCAGCGGCCGTGGTCGCGAGACATCCAAGGACGAGGAATGACGAAGCAAGTGCAACCACTCGTGTAGTCATAGAAGTCCTCATTCAGGCATCGAGCGCGGCAAACGATTTCGGATCCGCGAGCAACCCCCAGATGCGTTCGCGTGACGACAGGATGTCAGACGCGAGCTGCTGATCGCGGTCCTGCAACAGGGAGAGGACCTTCATCATCAGCAGGTCGTACGAGCGGCGAAGTTCGGCGATCGTTGGCACCGGCTTCCCCGCGTAGTGCTTTCGAAACTCGCCGAGCAGATCGTCCACCTGGTTCTTGAGTGAGAGCTTGGTCATCACGCCGATCCCCTTGGTCTGCTTGAGCCGCGCCTCGAGCGCAGTGAGGTCGAGCGTGGGCGCCGCAGCAGTAGGCCTCGGTGGTGTTGCCGCGTTCGGTTTCGTCGCCGGGGGCGGAACGGTCTTCGCCGTATTCGTCGCGGTCGCAGGCTTCACTGGAGTCTTCGCGGGACTCTTCGAAGGTGTTGCCGCGGCTGCCTTCGGTGTGGCGGTTGTCGGGGCTGCCTTCGATGGGGTCGTTGCCGGGGGCGCCGCCTTCGCAGTGCCCGTCGCCGAGGTCGCCTTTGCAGTCTGAGGCGCTTTCGCGGCGTCAGGCTTTGCGACCACCGGTGATGGCTGCGGCTGAGCCTCCGGCTTTTTCGCGTGCGTGCATCCGGCGCTGAGCACCATCAACACAATCACAGCTGAGTAGCGGCTCATGGTTGACCTTCGCCTCTCCTGACTCAAGGAGCAAAATCGGCGCCACGCTCGAGCTATCGCCCAGCAACGGGTTCGCTGGCAATGATGCCGGTGGCAAGCACAGCAGGTGCGATGCCCTCAGGCTCAACGTGATACGCGTAGACGAACTGCTTGAATTCCGGGTGCAGGAAGTCAGCGCCAAACTTGAACTGCTTCATTTCCTTAAAGGCCTGCTCCGCGGTCCATTTGTCGTGAGCCATGCGATAGGCAGCTGTCATGACACCGGTGCGATGCCGTCCCCCGGCGCAGTGGACGTAGACCGGCTGATTCGCGGGATCGTTCACGAGCGTGAGAAACGAGGTCAGCTGTTCCTTCGTCGGCGCGACGCGCGTGGACATCCCAATACGATGGAACTTCATCCCCGCCGCCTCGACGAGCTTCTGCTCGGCAGGATCGAAGTCGCGCTGAAGATCGATGACCGTCTTGACGCCGAGCGCCGCGAGGTCTTTGTAGTCCCGGCCGTCGGGCTGGGCGCCGCGGTAGTAGCTCGCGTTGACCTGGCCGAAGTTATCGATGTTGATTCGAGGACGGGCGGTGCTGGCTGACGTGCTCTTCTCTGCCGCGATGCCAGTAATCGGCGACAGTGCAATCGCCGAGGTCAACGCGAACGGCAGCAGAGCTCTCTTAAAACCCATGGGTCACCTTCGATCGTATTGAGTCCGGTTTGTGACGCGAGTGCGTCAGGTCACGCCCTAAAGGGCAAGGGCGATGCCACTAGTTTTGTGACGCTCGACACACTGTTTCCGGTTTGGGTGCGTAGTTCGTCCTACGGATGACCAAGAAAAATTCAGGCGCTGCGGGAAGCAGCGACAACTCGACTGTGCGCGCCTCTGCCGCAGTTGTCATCGTGTGTTCATCGATGTGTCCGTACGATGACGATGGAGGCATCATGCACGCGAAGTGGGTCATCAACATGACGCTGGCGTTGCTGCTGCTCACAGCGCGGCACGCTGCTGCGCAAGCCGTGGACCCGGCCCCTCCGACATCTGCGGCGGACGATGCGCCGGCGGTACAGACCAAACAGGAAACAGTTCCTCCAATCGAACACACCGGCTGGGCGACGCTGATCAAGGACACCGGTCGGGACTTCATGGCGTTCCCGCGACGCAAGTCCACATGGGTCCTGTTGGCAGGTGGTGGCGTCGCTGCACTCGCCGTTCATCCGGCCGACGACTATGTCGCGAGCCACATCGTGGGGAATGACGCGGCTGACAAATTCTTTAAACCCGGCCAGATCATTGGTGGTACGGCGTTCCAGGTCGGAGCAGGCGTCGCGTTGTGGGGGATCGGCCGCTACGTGGTGCCATCTGAAGACGGATCGCGCACCAACAAAGTCTCGCATCTCGGCTTCGACCTGATACGTGCGCAAATCGTCTCGCAGGCACTGGTGCACGGCATCAAATACTCGGTGCAGCGCGATCGGCCAACGGGCGAGTGCTGCGCGTTTCCCTCGGGACACGCGGCCAGCGCCTTCGCCGCGGCATCGGTGCTGGAGCGGCATCTCGGGTATCGCGCATCATGGCCGGCACTCCTCGCCGCGAGCTACGTGGGCGCATCGCGGCTCGTCGAGAACCGCCATTTCCTGAGTGACGTGGTCTTCGGCGCCGCAGTCGGAGAAGCGGTTGGGTGGACGATCGTCGGTCGTCACGGCCGATCGGAGTACGCGTTGGAGCCGGTTCCTGTGCATGGCGGCATGATGGTGGCGCTCGTGCGAACGCCGTTGACTCCGGTTCACGTGGCCCAGTAACTGCGGGTGTATTCTGACGCCGGGTAACGACTCGGACTCATGCGCATCCTTCTCGTCGAAGACGAGCCCCGTGCGGCGCAGATGCTGGCCAGAGGTCTTCGTGAGCAGACCTACGCCGTCGATGTCGCAGGCGACGGCGACGAGGCGCTTTATCACGCGTCGATCACCGACTACGACGCGGTGATTCTCGACGTCATGCTGCCGCAGCGCGACGGGTTCAGCGTGTGTCAACAGCTGCGCGCATCCGGATCGACCGTTCCAGTGTTGATGCTGACGGCGCGCGACGAGATCGAATCGCGCATCGAAGGGCTGGACAGCGGCGCTGACGATTACGTCACCAAACCATTTGATTTCGGCGAACTGCTGGCCCGCTTGCGCGCCTTGACCCGGCGCGGGCATCGGCCGCTGACGGCGCAACGTCTGACCGTCGGGTCGCTGGAGATCGATACGCGTGCCCGCCGTGTCACGCGCGCAGGAACGGTGCTCGAGCTCACGGCTCGCGAATACGCACTGCTGGAGTTCTTGATGCTCCACGCCGGAGCCGTGGTTGGTCGGGCTCTGATAGCGGAGCACGTCTGGGACAACGCCTACGATCCGCTTTCAAACGTCATCGACGTTTATATCCAGAGACTCCGACGGAAGATCGAGCGACCCGGCACACGCGCGCTGCTGGTCACACGACGCGGCGAGGGCTACATGATCGACAGGGGCGACACGACGTGAGCTGGTCGATTCGCGCGCGCCTGTCCTTGTCCTATTCAGCGCTCGTCCTCGCCGTGCTGGCGACCGCGGCCGCCGTCATCGCGAGCATGGAGTCGCGAAGCAACCTGGCTGGTCTGGACGCTGAACTCAAGCGCCTGGAGATGACCATCGTCGCCGTCGTGCTCAACGAGTTCGGAGAGGGTCTGGATCTGCCAGGCGCGGCCAAAGAGGCGAGCACGCAAGTCGTGATGCCGGGGCGGATCTTCGTCGTTGCGCGGGACGATCGCTCGATCGTGCGGGTATGGGGTGGCGATGTCTCCGCGTCATGGCAACCGGAAATCCTGTCGCTTGACGAGGGCGCGACGCCGGTCACGCTCAACGGCGCACGCTATCGCATGGTCAGTCGTCGCGTGACGGCGACAGATCAGCGCTTCATCGTCGCGGTGCTCGCGTCGATGGCGCCGCTCGAGGAGGACCAGCGCAGCCTGTTCGGCACGCTGACCATCGGCATCGCGGCCGCCCTGGCTGTCGCCGTACTCGGTGGCCTGCTGATCGGGAAGCTCGCGTTGCGCCCGCTCTCGGCGATGGCGGCACAGGCGGCCGCACTCGGCGAACGCAATCTCACGACACGTCTGGCCGCGCCCAATCCTCATGACGAGCTCGGCCAGCTCGCATCGGCGTTCAACGGGCTGCTTGGACGGCTGTCATCCGTGTTGTCGTCGCAGCGTCAGTTCATGGCTGACGCGTCGCATCAGTTGCGCACGCCCGTGTCGGTCCTGCGAACCACCGCTGACGTGACGCTGCGTCAACCGCATCGGCCAGAACACGACTACCGCGAAGCGATCACCATCGTCGCCGAGCAAGCCGTTCGATTGACGAAGTTTGTGGACGCGATGTTTGTGTTGTCGCGCGCCGAAGCGGGCGGCCGCACGCTTCGTCCCGAACCGGTGTATCTCGACGAGATCGTCGCGGACTGTGTGCGTGAGCTCAGCGTGCTCGCTGCGGAGCGGAATGTGCGAGTGGCGGCGACTGGCGATACCGACGTGGCGTTTGTCGGCGATGACGACTGCCTGCGGCAGTTGTTCACGAATCTGTTGGACAACGCCGTCGCCCACACACGCGCCGGCGGTCTCGTGACCGCGGACACCGCGGTTGCTGAAGGCCAGATTCGCGTCCGCATCACCGATCAGGGTGACGGTATCGCTGCCAACGATCGCGAACGAATCTTCGAGCGGTTCACTCGTCTCGATCGCCGCCGTCCTGGTGCTGGACTCGGACTCCCGATTGCGCGCTGGATGGCCGAGGCGCACGGCGGCACGCTGGAACTCCATGCGTCCAGCAGCGAGGGGAGCGTGTTCGTCGTCACGTTGCCTCGCGAGGCGCGTCACGAGACCGCTTCCGCATCGTCAGACGCTCAGCGTGTCGTCATTCCCAGCACCAGCACTCTGAAGGAATCGGGTACCGGCTGAGGTCGCTGGCCTGCCGCTGCCGCGCCCATCATCGCCGCCGGGATGTAGACATTGTGCGTGGTCGGATCGAGGGCGATCGTTCGGCCCGACGGCTGTGTTGTCGCGGTTTGGACGATGTTCACGCTGTCGCCCTGCAGCGTGGCGACCGTCAGACTACCTTCGCCGTTCGAGCTGAAGATGTAGCCAGTCTGCGGATCGAAGGCGGCTCCATCCGATCGCGCGCCGATCGGTGCGGTCGTGACGACCTTTCCCGATTGGCTGTCCACGACAATCATCACGCTGTTCGAGCAGACGCTGAACAGTCGATGTCGCTTGACGTCGAAGGCCAGGCCGGTCGGTTCCTCGCAGCCAGTGAGCGGCCAGGTGGCCAGCAGTGTGTGCTTGTCGGGATCGATCACGGCAATGGCGTTCTTGTCCTCGATGTTCACGTAGAGGCGCTTCGCGTCTGCATCGAACGCCGGGGCTTCGGGTTTTCCCATCAACGGAATCGTGGCGATCACATTGCCGCTCTTCGCGTCGAACACGGTCGCTGACTGTCCCTGTCCGTTGAACGTGTAGACCTCGTGACGCCCGCGTTCGTAGAAGATGGCGTCAGGGTTCCCGCCGGTCATGACCTTCATCACCGGCTTCAGCGTTTTCAGATCGACGATCGTTGAGGTGTTGTCACGGCCGTTGCTCGTGTACCCGAGTCCGAGATCGGGTGCCACCGCGATTCCGTGCACGCCTGGCGTGTCGGCGATCTCTCCGACGATCGCGCCGCTGTTGGTGTCCGCGACGACGATCTTTGTCGCGTGGCTGACGTAGATCCGGTGCGCGGCGGGATCGACCGTGATGTAGTCCCATCCACCGGGACCGCCGATCTTGATTTCCTTGACGACGCTGTAAGGGCCGTCGGCAGCCGAGAGTACGGCGAGCGACGATACGACATACACGACGACGAGCGCGTTTCTTCGCATGGCTCTAGGTCCTTTCCTGCGGACGCCTTCGGTGAAACGCCGAGTACAGGCCAGGGATCGCCAACAGAGTCACCGGCGTCGAGAGCGTAAGGCCACCAATTACTGCGAGGGCAAGCGGCTTCTGCAATTCAGCGCCTGCGCCGAGTCCGAGTGCCAGTGGCAACAGGCCAAACAACGTGCAGCACGTCGTCATCAGAATTGGCCGTAGGCGGATCCGACCGGCATGAGCAATCGCCACGTCGAACGGCTCGCCGCGCTCGTGCAGATGCTCCGAGACATCGAGCAGCATGATGCCGTTCTTTACCACCAGGCCGATTAACAGAATCATGCCCATCGCCGCCGACACGTTCAGCTCGGTCCCGGTCAACACGAGCGGCAGGAATGCGCCGCCGAGCGAGAGAGGAGCGGCCAGCAGGATCAGCGCGGCCGGCAGCCACGCGCGGAAATGGACGATCAGAATGGTGAAGACCAGCACGATGGCCAGGCCAAAGACCATCAACAACTCACGGAACGCCTGCTGCTGCGACTCCCGTTGCCCGCCGATCTCGTAGGTGTAACCCACGGGGAGTTTGAGATCCTTCAAGCGCGATTGGATCTCATTGACGGCACTTCCCAGGTCCCGTCCCTCGAGACGTCCCGAGACGAGCGCCATCTGACGGAGGTTCTCGCGCAGCAACTCCGATTGACCGTTGGCTCGCATCGTGTGCGCCAGGCTCGACAGCGGTACGAGACTACCTTCGCTGCTCCGGATAAGCGTCTCCGGCAGGCGTGTCGGATCGAACCTGAACGAGTCTTCCAGACGAACGCGAACCGGCACGCGTCGATCGAGGAGACGCAGATCCGTCGCCACATCACCAAGCCACGACGCCGACATCTGCTGGCCGACCTGCTCGACAGTCAGTCCGATGCGGCCAGCGGCCACCGGATCGATGTCCCACGTGACTTCAGGATTGCCGCGCTGCATACCCACCACGTCGACGACGCCGCTGACCTTCTCGAGCAATTGTTCGACCGAGCCGGCGATCCGCTCGAGCAGGTCGGGATCGTCGCCGAACACCTTGACCTCGATCGGCGTCGGCGCACCCTCGAGGTCACCGAGCATGTCCTGCAGCAGTTGGACGAACTCGATTTCAACAAGCGGCGCTGCTGCGATCAGCTCGGGCCGCATTGAGGCAATGACCTCCTCCGACGATCGGTCGCGTTGACCGCGCGGCTTCAGCCGCACAAGGATGTCGCCTGAGTTTTGTGCCGTGGCAAACAGCCCCAATTCCGAACCCGTGCGACGTGAGTAGGACGCGACTTCAGGAGTGCCGGTGATCACGCGTTCCATCGCTCGCACAACGCGGTCGGTTTCTTCGAGCGAGGAGCCGGCAGGCGTCAGATAGTCGATGACGAATCCGCCTTCGTCGGCCTTGGGGAGAAAGCCGGTGCCCACCGAGTAGAACCCGGCGACGCTGGCCGCGGCCAGAAACACCGCCAGCGCGATTGCCGCGATCGGCCGACGCACGATCGTCGTCAGGGCGCGACCGTAGGTGCGCGTCAATCTCGTCTCACCACCGGCAGGCTGCTGTTTCAGGTGATGACGACGAAATGCCCATCGCGCCATCATCGGTACGATGGTGATCGAGAGCGCCAGCGAGAGCAGTACGGCAACAGCGAGACTCATCGAGAGCGCGCGAAAGAACTGGCCGATGACTCCTGACAGCAGACCGAGCGGCGTGAAGACGACGACGGTGGTCAACGTCGAGCTCACCAGCGGCGCCATCAGTTGCTGCACCGCGTCGATGACGGTCTCGTCTCCTTCAGAGGCGCGCCGATGGATGTTCTCGACCACGACCACGGCATCGTCGATGACCAGCCCGATCGCCACCGCGAGGCCTCCCATCGACATCAGGTTGATTGACCCGTCGAAGAGCCGCAGGAAAACGAAGGTCGGAATGACCGCAAGCGGCAGTGTGGCCGCAGCAATCACCGTCAGTCGGATATCGCGGAGGAACAGGATCAGGATCACGACTGCGAGCACGCCGCCGATCAGGATGGCTTCGCGCACACTGGCGATGGCGGCGCTGACGAATTCGGCGAGGTCGTACACCTTCGTCAGGCGGATCCCTGAAGGCAACGACGTTGCGAGTGTGGCCAGTGCCGCATCGACGCCTTCTTTGACCGACAAGATGTTGGCGCCGATCTGCTGCGCGATGCTGATCGAGATGGCATCGCGGCCGTTACCCGTGATGAGCAGCGTGCGATCGGGTGACCCTGGAGCGACGCGTCCGATGTCCGAGACGCGAATGGTCGCACCGTTCTTCACCAGCACCGGCGCGTCGGCGATCTGTTCGGGAGATTGCCACAGCCCCGAGGCCAGTGACAGATGCTGCTGGCCTGACTGTGGGAAACGGCCGACCGGGAGCAGCTGGTTCTGCGCTTTCAACGCGTCGGCCACATCGACGACCGAGAGACCGGCCGCAGACAGTCGAGTGGGATCGAGCGCGACCTCGATCTCGCGCGAATCGCTGGACAGGACTTCAATGCGTCCGGCGCCGGGCACGCGGGCGAGCTCCGGCTTGACGACGTAGGTCGCAAAGTCGTTCAGGTCCGGTGTCGGGAGCGATCCGGTCATGCTCAGGATCAAGATCGGGAAGACCGCGGGCGTCAGCCGTTCGACCGTGAGATCGAGATCGGACGGCAATTCTCCGCGGGCCTCCGCGAGACGGTTCTGCACCTGCTGCAGTGCCACGACCATGTCAGTGGCCGGATCGAACTGCGCCGAAATCTCGGCCGCGCCGCGAATGCTGCGTGAACGCACGCGGCGGATGCCTGGCACTTCCATGACGGCGGTTTCGATCGGACGCGTGACGGTCAGCGTCATCGACTGCGGTGGCAGTGTTCCGCTGCGAGCGATGATCACGATGCGCGGAAACTGCAGCGGGGGATAGATGCTGCTGGGCAGGGTGAAGGCCGCAATCGCGCCGGCAACAACCAGCGCGACGGTCACGAGCAGGGCGGCGCGTGAATGCCTCGCCGCAGCAGCGGCTACGGTCACTTCTCGCCTCGTGCTGCGAGCGTCACTTTGGCGCCGTCGGGAAGACCGTTCTGCCCCGAGGTGATCACCATCTCGCCCGTTGTGACACCGCTGACGATCTCGACGCGGTCGTCGCTCTCGAGCCCCGTCTTGACCTCGCGGCGCTTCGCCATCTGATTCTCGACGACAAAGACCGCGGTCTCTTCGCCCTCGTGCACGACAGCGGACGCCGGAACGAGCACGACATTCTTATGCGTCTCGGTGTCGATGGCGACTCTCACCGGTGCGCCAACCGGGTAACGCGTCGGCTTTGCGAAGGCGAGCCGCACGGCGACGGTGGCCGTTCCCTGTTGAACGGCTGCAGGTCGCGCCACGACTTTCAGACTGTCGTCACCCGCACTCGCCGATGCGTCAACGATTCGTGCGGGTGCACCGACCGTGATGCCCAGCGCGTCGTCAAGGGGGACAGAGGCGACGACTTCGACACGCCGTGGATCGACCACGCGAAGCACGGCGTCAGAAGCGGTTGCTTCGACGAGATCGCCTGGGTTGTGCGACCGCTTGGCAACGATGCCATCGAAGGTCGCGCGGACGACGCTCCGCGCGGCCATCGCGCCCGCGGCGACCGTCGCGCCTTGTGCCGCGGCAAGGTCGGCGTCCGCATCCGCAAGTTCCCTGGTCGCATCCTCGACTTCCTTCCGCGCCGCCACTCCGCGGTCGAACAAGTCTTTCGCCCGGGCCAGCGCCGCGCGCGCGTTCTCGATCCTCGCCTGCGCGCGCTTCGTTTCGGCCTCCTGCTTCGAGACTTCGGCGGCAGTTGACGGGATCTCGAATCGAACGAGAACCTCGCCGCGCTTCACCGTGTCGCCCTCGGCCTTCGGTATCTCGACGATGCGAGCAGGCTCGGGCGCGACGACCAGCAGCTCCGCGCCCGGCGCTGGCGCGACGAGCCCTGTCCCGTGCGCTTCGGCGGTAATGGAGCCGGTTTCCGCCGGCATGGCTGTGACGGGAACGATCGTCTCGCTTTCGACTTCTTCGGGCGTGTCTCGATGACACGCAACACTGAAGACGATGCCGACGATCGCAAGCAACGCAGGTGTGCGACTGATCATGGCGTGGGCGTTATCGGTGCGCCGATGGCGCGCTCGAGATCCGCGATCGCGTTCTGCAGATCCGCAGCGGCCTGGATCGAACGCAGCCGCACATCGCGCGATGACTGCACGGCCTGCAGATAGGCGGCGATGTTGGTTTGACCGAGGCGATACGCGTCCTCGGCCATGCGCTCGAGTTCGAGTGCCTGCGGAACGATCTCGTCGCGATACCGGACGAACTGCAGTCGCTGCGATTCGGCGACCGCTGCCGCGGCGGTCACCTCACCGGAGATGCGCGCGGCAGTCGCTTCGCGCTCGCTGGTCAATTGCGCGAGCGTCGCGTCCTCAACCCTCACCCCAGCGGCGTGCGTGGTGAAGACCGGAATAGAGACGGCAATCGCCGCACGCCATCCGGTATCGAATTCGGGTTGGGCGCGTCTGGTCAGCGCCGCCTCCGGAGTGACGTCAGGCGTTCGCAGCGCATGCGCGAGCGCGACCCGCGCGCGCTGTTCGTCGATTCGCCGATCGATCGCGAGGAGCTCGGCGCTCGATTGGCGGGCTCGTGCCACGACGGTTTCCACTGACAACGCGGGCTCGATATCCAACGACGTGTCGATCGGTGTCGGCGCATCAAGGGGGAGCGCGAGCACCGCGTTGAGCGTGGCGCGAGTGGCATCAACCGTTCCGCGCGCGGCCGTCGCCTGGTTTTCCGCGTCGGCGAGCGCCAACTGCGCCTGAACGACTTCGAGCCGCGGGACGCCGCCGGCATCGAACCGTGCCTGCGCCGCGTCGCGAGCGCGCTGAGCCAGCATCTGCATGTCGGTGAGGAGTGTGAGCCGGTTCTCCGCGATCACTCGCGCGATGAATGCGCGCCGCAGGTCCGCCTGCACTTCGGCGATCGTCACATTCAATTCCGCGTCGCCAGTAGCGATCACCGCATCAGCGACGGCAATGCGGCGTGCTCGTTTGCCACCCAGTTCCAGTGGCACGGCGAGGGTGTAACCCTCCTTGGGCGTTTCCTTCGACGCTTCAACCCGAACCTCTGGATTCAGGCGCTCGGCGGCGACGTCGCGTGACGCGATGCCGATGGGACGACGAAGCCGTGCAGCGATGATGCGGGGATTGGCGCTGAGCGCCCGGCTGAGGGCGGCCCTATAGGACAGGGCGGCGGCCGGGGACTGTGACTCGTCGGCTGCCGCTGTCAGCACGGTCGAGGCGACCACGGCGATCGCGAACACCCAGCACGCATGGCGCACGCGCCAAGCATGCTGGGTGCAAGATGAATATTCGATTAACTCAGTTGGACCCGCACTTGCCGCCTGGGCAGCGGTTGTTCTCCTGACAGACGTACTCGAACAATCCGTCCTTTTCCCACTCAGGCTTGGCGATGACCTCGAACTCCTGCGACCACGGCTTGGTAAAGATCTTCGGGTCGTCAATCGTGATGGTGTAGGAGATCGCGGTTGGGCTCTTCCAGCGCAGGCGCTCGATGGTGTGCAGCGCATCGCTGTGCATCCGGAACTCCTGGCCATTCGTGTAGTGGTGATCGTCGAGCGCCCACCGCTTGAAGTTGGTGGTGTCGATCACCAGCGTGTCGCCTTCCCATTTGCCGACTGAGTCGCCGTCGTACATCGGCTCGAGTCCGTCGCGGTGCGGACGGCCGTCGAGCGGGATGATCCGGGTGTTGCGCTGGAACTCGTGCACCCAGACCAGATAGTTTTTTGTCTGGAACAATTGCATCGCGTTCCCAGACAACACACTGGCGGGGAAGCCAGCCGGCATGCAGAAGTCGCGCGGCTCGTCGTGCCTGGGATCGCCAGTCCGCGGTTCAAAGAACGCTTCACCACCGGGCTTCAACGGCGCGAAGTTCTTCTTGTCGAAGATCGTGGCGTTCGAACGCCCTCGCTCGGCGCCGGGAAGATACGTGGGCCACTGATAGGTGCCGGAGAAGTCCGGTTTGCCGTCGGCCGTTCGTGGGATCCCGCCTCCGCCTGACGGCTTCGGCGCGGCAGGCTTTTGTGTGGTGTTCTGCGCTGAGAGTGGTGTCATCACGGTCAGCGCGCCGAGGACGAGCAGCAGCAACAGCGAGCGTGTATATCGCATCATGCGCCTCTACTTGGATTGCTGATCCTGCGGTGTGGCGGTGAACACGTTCCGCCCGTCCTGATACGTCACGCTGCGGCCAAAGCCGTTGTGCGATCCATCCCTGGCCCGGAAGCCCTCGACGTTGATGGTTTGCCCGACCACGAGTTGATCCTTGCGAATGCCACGGCGCATCAATTGTCCGGGCGCGCCGCCCGACAGCGCCCACATCGTCGTCGTGCCGTCCGGGTTCTTGACCTCGACGTAGTACCAGATGTGCGGGTTCGTCCACTCGACTTTCTTGAGCACGCCGGTCAGCTTGATTGGCTGCTTGTCGTCGAACTCCGCGGCAAACGAGTGATGGGCGAGCAACCTCGCGCCGCTCAGCGCACCGGCGAACACGGCGATCAGCAGGAGCCTTTTCATAGCAACCTCAAAATATCGACTGTAGGAGTGTACGTCAGTGTGGCCCGCTGCGCTCCGCAATGAACCGTGCGGCCAGCGCGGTCCATCCCGTCTGATGACTGGCCCCACACCCCCGGCCCGTCTCGGCGTGGAAGTACTCATGGAACTGCATCAGGTCTCGCCAATGCGGATCGTCGGCATACCGTCGATCCGTTCCGAAACACGGACGATGACCTGAGGCGTCGCGGAGGAAGAGTGAGGCGACGCGTCTGGAGATCTCGTGAGCGACCTGCTCGAGCGTCAGATGCCGTCCCGATCCAGTCGGGCACTCGACGGTGAACGCGTTGCCATAGAAGTGGTGATACCGCTCGAGCGCTTCGACAAGCAGGAAGTTGAGCGGCAGCCAGATCGGCCCGCGCCAGTTCGAGTTGCCGCCAAAGAGGGCGGTGGTCGATTCGCCCGGTGTGTAATCGAGACGTTGCTCCTCGCCGTTGAAGCGCAACGTGAAGGGGTGCGACTCGTGAATACGCGAGACCGAGCGAATGCCGAACGGCGACAGGAACTCCTGCTCGTCCAGCATATAGCGCAGCATACGTCGCAGCCGCTCGCTCGACGGGATGGCGAGCAGCCGGTGTGCTTCGTGGTGCGGCGACGTTGCCATACAGGTAATGTGTCGGGCGAGATCTGGACGATTGACGAGAAACCAGTCGAGCCGCTTCTTGAAGCCTGGCAGCGCGTCGATCGTCGTCTGGTCGAGGACTTCCACCGCGCACAGTGGCAAGAGACCCACCAACGACCGAATCGGCAGCGGCACGACGTGTCCGTCTACCGAGAGACGGTCGTAGTAGAAGCCGTCGGCCTCGTCCCAGAGTCCGGTCCCGCCGAGCTCATTCATCGCATCGACGATGGCGACGAAGTGTTCGAAGAACTTCGACGCCATGTCGGCGTAGGTCGGGTCTTCTCTCGCCAACTCCATCGCCATCGACAGCATCGTCGAGCAATAGAACGCCATCCACCCAGTGCCGTCGGCTTGCTGCAACTGATGATTCGATGGCAGCTCAGAGCGGTTCAGGACGCCGATGTTGTCGAGACCGAGAAAGCCGCCGGAGAAGAGGTGACGGCCATCGACGTCCTTGCGGTTGACCCACCAGGTGAAGTTGAGGAGCAGCTTCTGAAAGACGCGAGAGAGAAATTCGTGATCGCGATGGCCGGGTTCGGCGGTCATTTTGTAGACGCGCCATGCCGCCCACGCGTGGACCGGTGGATTGACGTCGGAGAATTGCCACTCATACGCGGGCAGTTCACCGTTTGGGTGCATGTACCACTCGCGCAGAAACAGCACGAGTTGGTCCTTGGCGAAGTCGGGATCAAGACGGGAGAACGGAATCATGTGGAACGCGAGATCCCAGGCCGCGTACCACGGGTATTCCCACTTGTCGGGCACGGAAATGACGTCGCGGTTGTAGAGATGCGGCCAGTCGTAGTTGCGGACGTACAGGCGTCCGGCCGGCGGTGCGGGCTGCCCGGGATCACCTTCGAGCCAGTCTTTCACCACGTAGTGATAGAACTGCTTCGTCCACAACAGGCCGGCTGCGGCCTGGCGGATCACGTCACGCGCATCTCCAGTGACATGCGCTGGGATCGTCGCCGTGTAGAAGTCGTCGGCGTCGGCGCGGCGCTGTTGAAGGGCGTCGTCGAAGGCGTGTCCAAACCAGTCCGTCGGCAGCGATGCGGGCTCGCCGGCATCGCACAGCCGCAGGCGGATCACCGATGTGCCGCGTGCAGGCAACTCGACGGTGAAGTGCAGCGCGGCCTTCGTCCCGGTCAATGCGGGGTTGACCGCGTCTCGGTGACCACCGATGACGGCGTCGTGGAACGCATCCTTCACGTATGGAGTTGCGTTCGGGGCGTCGAAGAGACGACGGGCGTTGGTCTCGTTCTCGGTGAAAAGCAAGGCCGGCTGACTCGAGGTGCCCGCATCGCCGCGCAGTTCAAAGGTGCCAAGCGTCACATGTTCGGCGCGGATGCCGTTGCTGTACGTCTGCGACAGATGGGGCCTGGGCCAGTACCCTTCACCCGTTCGGCCCCACGACCATGTGTTGCGAAACCAGAGCGTCGGCAGCACGTGGATGCGCGCCTTCGCCGGTCCGCGGTTGGCGATCTCGATTCGGATCAGAATGTCGTTGGCCGAGGCCTTTGCGTACTCGATCGCGATGTCGAAGTAGCGGCCTTCGTCAAACACGCCTGTGTCGGTGATCTCGTACTCCGGATCATTGCGTCCACGCCGGCGGTTCTCTTCATACAGCTGCTCGTAGGGGAACGCTCGCTGCGGATACTTGTAAAGCGCCTTCATATAGGAGTGCGTCGGCGTCGAGTCGAGGTAGTAGTAGCACTCCTTCACATCCTCGCCGTGGTTGCCCTCTTTTCCGGTGAGGCCGAACAGTCGCTCCTTCAGAATGGCGTCGCGTTCGTTCCAGAGCGCGAGGGCAAAGCACAAACGACCCTGGCGGTCGCAGATCCCCAGCAGTCCGTCTTCTCCCCAACGGTAGGCGCGGCTTCGCGCGTGGTCGTGCGTGAAGTACTCCCAGACGGCGCCACCAGCCGAGTAGTCCTCGCGGACCGTGCCCCATTGCCGCTCGGCGAGGTACGGACCCCATCGCTTCCAGTCCACCTCCCGCGAGGTGGCCAGCGCAAGCCGTTGTGTTTCGGCGTTCGACGGGTGTGAGGGTCGCGTCATGTGTAGTGTCCGGCTTTAGCCGGACCGTCAGGCAAACGACACCCATTATTTCTCGCCAGCGGGGGAGTGCTTACATGGTCTTCCAGGTGTTTGCTTCCCAGGTAGCGGCGGTGGTGCAGGCCGTGCTCGGTCGTGTCGCGTGGCCACAGGGATTTCCTGAGTCAGCCGTGGCCAGGACGGGTGTATACGTGGAGGGTGGCGTGACGGGTGTGACGATGAGGGTTGAAGTCGCTGAGAACGCTGAGGCGCTGAGCCACCTCGTGGCCGAGCAGTTCGTGCGTCTCACGACCGATGCGATCGAGTCGCGCGGCCGATGTGCCGTTGCACTGAGCGGCGGTTCGACGCCGAAAGGTGTGTATCAACTGCTGGCCGCTCCGGCATTTCGTACCCGAGTGCGATGGAGCGATATCCATTTCTTCTGGGGCGACGAACGTCACGTGCCGCCCGATCATTTAGACAGCAACTACCGAATGGCTGTCGAAGCGATGCTGTCGAAGGTGCCCGTGCCGCCCGCGAACGTGCATCGTGTACGCAGCGAATTGCCGGACGCCGAGCAGGTCGCGCGTGAATACGAAGGCGTCCTCCGCGCATGCGTCGGCGGTGAACCGACTCCTCAATTCGATCTGGTTCATCTCGGGATCGGGACCGATGGGCACACCGCGTCGTTGTTTCCGGGCAGTGCAGGACTGGAGGAGCGCGAGCGGCTCTGCGTCGCCAATTGGATCGCAAAATTCAACGGCTACCGAATCACGTTGACGCTGCCAGTGTTGAACGTGGCGCGCACGGTCAGCTTCATCGTGAAAGGCACGGAGAAGGCGTCCATCGTTGAGCGAGTGCTCAGTGATTCTGCCACGTCGCCACTGCCGGCACAGTTAGTTCGACCGGTCGATGGGACACTCTGGTGGATGCTCGATCGTGACGCGGCCGGAGAACTGACGTGATCACGCGCGTCTTTCTGGTGCGGCACGGCGCGACGCCGCTGACGGCCGATGACCGCTTTGCGGGATCCAGCGATGTACCGCTCGGACCCGAAGGCCGCGTTCAGGTCGAACGTCTCGCCGAGCGTCTCGTGGCGGCTCCGTTCACGGCGGTCTATTCCAGTCCGTTGCATCGTACTGTCAGCACCGCGACCATTGTCGCCGCTCCACATGGGCTGACGCCGGTGCTGGCCGATAGTCTTCGCGAGATCGACCACGGACGATGGGAAGGTCTTCGTCGGGAGGATGTGCAACGGATGTTTCCCGAGGAATACGCCGCCTGGGAACGTGACCCGTTGCATGTCGCACCGGAGGGTGGCGAAACGGGGGAACACGTCCTCGCGCGATCGCTGCCGGTCATGAACGACATCATCCTGCGTCACGCCGGCCAATCAGTCCTCGTCGTCGCGCACAAGGCGACCAATCGTCTGCTGATTGCGCATTGGCTGGGGTTCGACCTGCGCAGCTATCGCGACCGCATCGAGCAACTGCCGGCCTGCCTCAACTTGCTCGACTTCAAAGGCCCCGACCTGCCTCGTCTTGTCCTCCTGAACGACGTCTCGCACTACGACCTCGCCGGCGTCCACGCCTGACGCTATCTGACCGGGGTCCGGCCGTTCGCGCACGTCGTGTCGATCCGATCTCGACGCTGTGCGCCGATTGACGCTACGATCGACACGTATGAGGTTCATCCTGCTCGTCTACAACGATCCCGCCGCGCTCGAGTCGCTGCCCGCCGGCGACTTCGACGACAAGATGCGGCACTGTCTGTCGCACGCAGACGAACTGAAACACACCGGGCGACTGATTGAATCGCAGATGCTCGAGGATGCGAGTGCGGCGAAGTCTGTGCGCATTCGCAACGGTCGCCAGACGACGATCGACGGACCGTTCGCGGAGACGAAGGAAGTGCTCGGCGGTTTTAATTTGATCGAAGCCGAGAGCATCGACGAGGCAGTCCGGATGGCGGCGGAGTTCCCGTGGGCACAGACGGGCACGATCGAAGTTCGTCCGGTCCGTGACATTGAAACCGTTCGCCAGCGAGTCAACAGTGTCGCGGCGACCTCGATATAACCTGCATCACGCGTGACGCTCATTACGCGTCGCCGTCTGCTGTATGCGTCTGCTGCGACCGCCGTGGCAGGCGCCGGGGTCGGGCTGTACACGTGGCTCGTCGAGCCGCACTGGCTCGAGGTGGTCAGGCGGCCGCTGCCGATTCGGGGGCTTCCTGAATCGCTCCGTGGCCGCACACTCGCTCAGTTGAGTGACCTTCATGTCGGACCGCGAGTCGCCGACTCGTACATCGCTGACACGTTCAATCGCGTATCCGCACTCGGCCCGGACATCGTCGTCTATACCGGCGACTTCACCAGCTACGACACGGATGTCTACACGCACGCCGCACGCGTGTATGCGGACGCGCCGCGCGGACGGCTGGCGACGTTTGGCATTCTCGGCAACCACGATTACGGTCCAAACTGGGCGCACCCTGAAGTCGCGGCGCGCTTGACCAGCCAACTCGAGGCGTTCGGCATTCGCATGCTGCGGAACGAGGTGGCGGAAATCGGCGGGCTTCAGATCGCCGGCATGGACGAACTGTGGGCGCATCGTTTCGATCCCGTTCGTACACTCGCCGCGCTCGAACGCGATCGCCCGGCGGTCGTCCTCAGCCACAATCCCGACACGGTCGATCGCCCGGGCTGGGAGGGCTATCACGGGTGGGTGTTGAGCGGCCACACGCACGGCGGGCAGTGCAAGCCGCCGTTCCTGCCGCCGCCGTTGTTGCCGGTTGAAAATCGACGTTACACGTCAGGTGTTTTCGATTTGTCCGGTGATCGGATGCTGTATATCAGCCGCGGTGTCGGCCACCTTCTGCAAGTGCGTATCAACGTGCGTCCGGAAGTGACGCTCTTCGAGTTGCAATCCGCGTAGAGGCGGGTCTTCAGACCCGCTTAGTCCCCTCCGCTTCCCTTGAACTGATCGTTTTCATCAGCGAACAGCACGTTGAAGCTGGTGAGCGATCCGTAGCAGCCGCTGACGTATCCCTGCAGCTTCAGCTTCACATCCTCGGGCAAGTCCGACGCATTCACCTGTTGCTCGAGCGTGCGCAGACGATTCCGCAGCATCACCACTTTGTGGAAGAAGGTCTCGATCGGCCAGATCTTCTCCTGAAGACCCGGCGCGCCCGGCTTCAGCACCATCGTGCCGCCGCGCCACTTCTGCGCAGGTGTCACCGGTGTGATGCCCGCCTCCTCGCGAATGATGCGGCGCAACAGCAACTCGAGATCTTCGGAACGATCCTGAAGCGACATGGGCGGTGCGGTCCTTTCACGATCGCTGACGATTGGCTCTGGGCTCTGGGTTTTTGGCTCCGGGCTTTGGGCTTTGGGCCTTGGGAACGCTTGGGAGTTGGGCGTTGGGAGTGGTTGCCCGCCTCCGCTCGTCGAGGATTCGTGACGAGCTCTGGCGAGGTCTCGCCGAAGCGCGCCTGAATCTCCGTGCGCGAAGGCGGAGGCGTTGGGTGTTGGGCGTTGGGAATTCGCAACTATCCGAGGCCCACCGCGATAGTTGTGCTGACTCTGGCAGAAGCCGCACTGCACACGCAGCGGCCAACCGCTCTCGTCCACCACGATGACCGTATGCAAACGGTCAGTCTTGCACGCGCGGCACAGGTCTTCGATCTCGTCGCCCGCGCGAAACACTCGATCACTCGGCATTGGTCATTCCGGGTTGGGCATTCTGCATTCTGCATTGAGCATTGTGCATTGCGTCGTAAGTTCGCAACCTAAGTCAAAATCGCATCGCTACCATCGCTCCATGAACGAACGGCTCACGACGCGCAGCGATTACGCGATGCGGCTGGAGCGGGTCTTCCGCTGGCTGGCCGATCATCTCGATGACACGCTCGACCTGGCCAGGCTGGCCGAGGTAGCCGCGATGTCGCCCTACCACTTTCATCGCACCTATCACGCGATGCAAGGTGAGACGGCGGCCGAGACGGTACGTCGGCTCCGACTGCACCGCGCGGCCGTCGAGCTCATCACCGGCGAACTGCCGGTGCCGCGCGTGGCGCGGCGAGCAGGCTACGGCAGCCAGGAGGCGTTCACCCGAGCCTTCAAGGCGGCGTATGGCGTTCCGCCAGCGCGCTATCGTGCGTCGTTCGTTCCATCACCCACACCGGGCCGGTCTGACAAGACTGGCTCTACAGGAGCGGAGGACGCGATGGATACGACGACCACCTATCTCGCGACGATTCGAGAGACGCCAGTACTCAGAGTGGCGGCGCTCGCGCATCACGGGGAGTACATGAACATCGGCAGCACGTTCGAGCGCCTCATGGCGATGGCCGGCGGCCAGGGACTCCTCGGGCCATGGACGCGATCGTTCGGCATCTACTACGACGATCCCGCGTCCACACCGCGTGACGCGCTGCGCTCCGACGCTTGTGTCACGCTGCCCGATGGCAAGACGCCCAGCGGCGAATTACAGGTGCGTGAGATCCGCGGCGGACGATATGCGGTGACGCTGCACGTCGGACCGTACGCGGAGCTGCACTTCCCGTACACCTGGTTGTACGGCACGTGGCTTCCGACGAGCGGCGAAGAGCCGGCTCATGCGCCGAGCATCGAGGAGTACTTGAACGACGCGCGCGTCGTGCCGCCATCGGAGCTGCGCACTGAAATCTGGTTGCCGCTCCGATAGGCTGATGTAGTGTCCGGCTTCAGCCGGACCAAGTATCATTGCCTCCGATGAAACCGAGCGACTGCATCCTGTTCAGCGGAGGCGCGCCAGGCGCCGAGGCTTCCTTCGGCGCCTGCGCCGAGCGTCACGGCGTCGAGGAAGTGAACTTCACCTTTGACGGCCACAAGATCGATCGGCACCGCGGCGTACGCGTGCTCAATCACGAGGAACTGCTCACCGGCGACGTGAGCCTCCAGTACGTGTCACGGCTGATGCATCGTCGTTACACGGAAGGGCCGACGTTGCGGAAGGTGCTGCAGACGCTCTGGTATCAAGTCAACAACGGCCAGGAGATCTACGTCATCGGGTCGATTCTCGAGGATGGGACCGTGCGTGGTGGCACCGGGTGGGGCGCCGAGTTCGCGAAGCTGTGTAACAAGCCGCTCTTCGTGTTCGATCAGGATCGCGATCAGTGGTCGCGATGGACGGGTGACGAGTGGGAAGCGCTGACTGCGCAGGCAGCGCCAGTGATTACACACCCGCACTTCACAGGCACCGGCACACGAACGCTGCGCGACAACGGCGCGAACGCGATCGAAGCGCTGTTCAAGCGATCGTTTTCGTAGATTCGATGTCGTGTCCGCCTTCAGGCGGACCGTGACGTAGTGTCCGGCTTCAGCCGGACAAGCGATCGACGATGAGACGGTAGTAGACGTTGAGCAGCGCCACTGCGAAGAGCGCTGTAATGAGCGCGGTGCGCGACCAGAGCATCGTCCACTCCGTGATCGTGCGCGGCCGCAGGCGGTAGCTCACGACGTCGTCCGGGCTCACGCCCAGCTGACTCGGGAGCACGCACAGCCGATCCTGAAAGTCTGGATATTTCTCGATCGCGACGCGCTCCAGTTTGGCGTCCGGCCAGTCCTCGTAGAAGCCGGGGAACTGGTGGCGGATCTGCTGCGCGAGACTCGCCGAGCAGAACCCGCCGCTGAGATCCGTCTCGTTCAGCGGCTTCAACAAATCCGTTTTCGTCATTGCTGGTTCGAGCACTGCGATCGTGCCTGGCAGCGTCATGAAGCTCGGGATGGCATTCCCTCCGCGGCCAACGCTCTTCGTGTGTCCCTCGAGCGTTGCAACGATCTCCACGTTCTCTCGCGTCGGCGCCAGCGGCAGATGCGTGTACGCGACGAGGCCGTAGCCCACACCGCCGACGAGGACCAGGAACAACAGTGTGAAGACGATGCGCCAGGCGAGCGAGACGTCGTCGCTGGGTCGGTACCCCAGGAGGAATCCAGGCAGCGTGGGGTGAGCGCCACTCGACGCACGCATCGGCGCATCGGGCACTTCAGTGTCTGGAGTGAGCGCGACCTTCACGCCGAGCGCTTCGAGTCGACTCCGCTCGGCGCCGCACCGGCACACGTCGACTGACCCCGGTATCTTTCGCTGGCAATCCGGGCACTTCCACGCGCCTGAGGATGAAGATTCCACTCGGTCGTTGTATCGGCGGCAACCCGGCTCCGGTTACGCGACACTCGGTGCAAAAGTGCGTTCCGATGCACAATCATTCCCGATGATCTCTGCCCAGGACGCACTGGACCGGTTGCGCGATGGCAATCGGCGCTTCGTTGGCAACGAGTCCAGCACGTCGCCGCTGCTCACGCCCGCTCAGCGTCTGGCGCTGATCAACAGTCAGGAGCCATTTGCCATCGTCCTCGGCTGCTCGGACTCGCGCGTGCCGGCGGAGCTGGTGTTCGATCAGGGATTCGGCGACCTCTTTGTGATTCGCGTGGCCGGCAACATCGTCGCGCCGTCGCAGGTGGGCAGCGTCGAGTTCGCCGCCGCTCGCTTCGGCACGCGGCTCGTCGTCGTCATGGGGCACTCACAGTGCGGAGCGGTGACCGCCGCTGTGGAGGAAGTGCTCGGACGGACGTCCAATGAATCACGCAATCTCAGATCGATCGTCGATCGCGTGCGGCCGTCGGTGGAGACCGTCGTGTCGGGGCGGCCCGATCGCAATGTGGACGCGTTGGTCAGCGAGGCGGTACGCGCCAACGTGCGCGCCTCGGTCGATCACCTTCGCCACGGCTCGCAGTTGCTCGAGGCATTGATTCAGCGCGACGGTCTGCGCGTTGTTGGTGCTGAGTACTCGCTCGAGTCAGGTGTCGTCACGTTCTTCGATGAGGACTGACGCCTGGAGACAACGGAGGGTACGGAGAGAACGGATTCACACGGAGCAACGGAGTAACGGAGAGTTGTCGATCAAAATTCTCCGTTTCTCCGTTCCTCCGTGTTGATCCGTTACCTCCGCCTTCTCCGTTCACTCATATCTCGCGTACCCCGTCGCTCCGTGTCAGAAACCACGTCGCCACGAGGCTCAAGAGCACGCCATTGACGATGAGCACGGATGGCGCGCCGGCGAGTGTCGCCATCCATCCGCCGACCAGGCCGCCAAGCGGTGAGCCGCCGCGGAACGCCACCATGTAGATGCTCATCACGCGGCCGCGCATCTCGTTCGGGGCGTTCAGCTGCACGAGCGATGAGAGCATGGCGAACACCATCACCATGCATGAAGCGCAGCCGAAGAGCAGGACAGCATTGATCCAGAAGATGCGCGTCACGGCAAAGAGCGCGATGAGGATGCCGAAGACGACCTGCAGGATCAGCAGCGTGCGTCCCATGTGCCGGAACTTGCCAAGCCAGGCGACGACGAGCGCGCCGGTGACGGCACCGGCGCCGGCGAACGACATCAGATGCGTGTACTGCGTCACGCCGCCGCGGAACACGTTCTGCGCGAAGAGCGGCAGGAACGTGAGCAACGGTCCGCCGAGGAACGTCGCCGAGAAACCGAGCACAGCAAGACTGAGGAGCGCCGGATGCGCGCGCGCGTACTCGAAGCCGCTCTTCAGCTCGTGATGCATGCGCGTCTTCGCGGCCGGCGGTGTATGCCGGACGTGCAGCATGAGAATCGCGACAATCACCGCGAAGAATGACAGGCCGTTGAGACCGAAGCACGCCACCATGCCGAAGGCGGCAAGCGCGGCGCCGGCGAGCAGCGGACCGATCACGCGCGCCAGGTTGAACTGAATCGAGTTGAACGCGATCGCATTCGGCACGTCGTTCTTGCCGACGAGCGACGGCAGCAGCGATTGATAGGCGGGTCCTCCGAAGGCCTGGGCGAGTCCGGTGATCACCGACAGCGTCAGCACGTGCCAGATGCGCACGACGTCCCAGTAGACGAGCGCGGCCAGTGTGAATGCCGCGGCCATCTGAATGTATTGCGAGGAGAGCAGCAGCCGTTTCCGATCGTAGCGATCGGCAACGACCCCGCCGACCAGCGTCAGCAGCAGGATGGGCAGCTCGCCAAGAAAGGAGTCGAGCCCCAGAAAGAACGCCGATGACGAGCCGGTGATGGTCAACACCAGCCAGCTCTGCGCGACCTTCTGCATCCAGGTACCGATGGTCGAGGTGAACGCCCCGAACCACAGGACGCGAAAGTCGCGATAGGTCAGCGCGGCGGCAATGCGGCGGAATCCGGTCGGAGGCGGCGGTTCAGGGAGCGAAGCCGGCTCGACGGAAGGGACGGGGACGGGGGTACTCAACAAAAACCCCAATGATTTTACTTTGCTTGATCCGACGCCAGATTTTCGCTATATATTCGCTTCTCGGAAGGCGAACATATGGCGAATCACGCTTTAGCTGCTGTGGAATCGGCTCTTCGCGACCGCAAGCTCGATCGCACGTTGACGACGGCGCTGGCTCCGCTCGAACGGGTGGATCCGTCAGCCCTGGTGCCGATGGATGTCGCGCCGCTCGATGCGTGTTTGCGCGGCGGTCTTCCGCGCGGTCACCTGTCGGAACTGGTCGGCGCTCGCTCGTCGGGACGGATGACGCTGTTGCTGCAGATGATGGCGGCAGCCACATCGCGCGGCGAGATCGTCGCGTTCGTCGACACGCTCGATCGTCTCGATGTGGCATCGGCGGCTGCGGCCGGCGTCGATCTCTCACGGCTGTTGTGGGTACGAGGCCAGGACATTTCCGGTAGGGCCGGTCCTTTCGGACCGGCCAGTCCAACTGAGCGCGCGATCGATCGCGCGTTGAAGGCGTTGAATTTGGTGCTGCAGGCCGGCGGCTTTGGCGTGGTGGCGATCGATCTCGCCGACGTTCCACCCGTTGCGATCAGACAGATTCCGTTCAACACCTGGATGCGCGTGCAGCGTGTGATCGAGGGCAGCGATACGGCCTGTGTGCTGCTCGCGTCCGAGCCGCTGGCGCGCAGTGCCGGCGGGCTCACGGTCACGCTGGCCGGCCGCGCGACGTGGGTGGGGACATCCGATCGCAGTCGTCGTCTGTCGGGCATCGATGTGCGTGCGCGGGTGGTCTCGCCGCGGAAGCGCATCGATGGAGATGCGAAGGTTGGCATCGTCGTCACTGAGGTCACCGATCGTGACCTTCCGATCGCGCGCGCACGGTAGGAGGCGTCATGTGTGATGCGGTGACGCGTGTCATGTTCGGTGCGATCTACGCCGCCGAGGGCAGTTCTTCCGAGGTCTTGCTCGCGTCCGCGCAGGAGTTTTCTCCTCGCGTTGACCGCGTCAGCGATCCGCGCGAAATCGTCCTCGATCTGAGCGGTCTCACTCGACTGTTCGGTGACGCACGAACGATTGCCGAGGAACTGCGGCGCACGGCCGCCGATCGCGGTGTGCAGATCCGCGTCGCGATCGCTGGCACGCGCACCGCCGCACGTCTGATGGTCCGCCATCGCGCGGGCATCACGATCATCGAGCCTGGTACCGAAGCAGCAGCGCTCGCTCCACTCCCACTCGCGCTGCTTGGTGAACTTGCAGGCGATGTCAATTCCCAACTCCCAAAATCCGTTGGAAATTGGGAATTGGGGGTTGTCTTCAAAAGTTGGGGGTTGCGAACGCTTGGCGAGCTGGCCGCATTGCCCTCAGACGATCTCGCCGCGCGTCTCGGGCAGGACGGCGTGCGATGGCAACGGCTCGCGCGGGGTGAGGATGCGACTCCGCTCGTCCCGTCGGTTCCCGAAGAGCGATTCGAACAGGCGCTCGATCTCGAGTGGCCGATCGAGGAACTCGAGCCGCTGGCGTTCGTGCTCGGCCGTCTCCTTGAACCGCTCGAAGCGCATCTCGAGCGTCGCGGCCGTGGCGCCGCGGTCCTGCACGTGCGGTTGTTCCTGGTCAAATCCGCGGGCGAGACACGCGACGTGCATGAACGTTCGCTGCAGTTGCCGACACCGATCCGCGACGCACGGACGCTGCGCACGCTGGCGCTGCTCGATCTCGAATCGCATCCGCCTACCGGTCCGATCGATCGCGTCGTTGTCGCCGTCGATCCGACGCCGGCGCGCATCGTTCAGTTCTCGCTGATCACGCGGCCGCTGCCATCGCCGGAGCAGTTGTCCACGCTCATGGCGAGGCTGCAGGCGCTCATGGGTGAGACGCGCTGCGGATCGCCGGCACTGGTCGATGCCTGGACACCCGGCGCATTTGAAATGACGACATTCACCCCCGTGGATACCAACGCCATTCACAGTCACGAAACGCGGAGTTCCGTGGACATGACAGTTGCGTTGCGTCGATTTCGTCACCCGGTTCCCGCGCGTGTGCGGCTGACCGATGGCAAGCCGTCGCGCGTGACGATCGATCGCCGCGGCATGGATGGCGGAGGAGTCAGGGTCTGTGCCGGTCCCTGGCGCACGTCGGGACAGTGGTGGCGGAAAAGTGAGAGTGACGGTTGGGATCGCGATGAATGGGATGTGACCCTGACCGATGGTGCGACGTATCGGCTGTTCCGCGCGCGCGATACGGAGCAATGGTTTGTCGACGGAGTTCTTGATTGAGATCTGACAACTCCCAATTCCCAACGCCCGACGCCCAACGACTCCCAACTCCCAACTCCCAATTGAACGTTGTTGGGGGTTGGAAATTGGAATTTGGGAGTGGTTGGAAGTTGGAAATTGGGAGTTGGGAATTGACAAGCGCCCTGTGTACATCGAACTCCATTCCGCTTCAGCGTTTAGCTTTCTGCAAGGGGCGTCATTGCCTGAAGCGCTCGTCGAGCGCGCGGCGGCGCTGGGCTATCCGGCGATTGCGCTGCTCGACGCCGACGGCGTGTATGGCGCGCCGCGATTTCATAAGGCCGCGACGCAGGCCGGTCTCAAAGCGATCATCGGGGCGGAGCTCACGATTGATGGCGGGTCTACACCCCTCGACGGTGCTCGGGGTGCCCTGAGCGATAGTCGAAGGGCAAAGCAAGACCCGCCCTACGCTCACCTCTGGCGGCTTCCGGTCCTGGTCTCGAATGCGGAGGGCTACCAGAATCTTTGCCGTCTTGTGACACGCATGAAGATGCGCGCGCCAAAAGGAGAAGGCGCGCTCGCGCTCGACGAGTTCGACGGCTTCACGTCGGGGCTCATCGCGCTCGCCGGCCGTCCAATCCTCGACGCGCGACGTCACGGTGTCGGCGGCATGCTCGATCGATTGGTCGGTCTTTTCGGTCGCGATCGTGTGTACGTCGAGCTGCAGCGCCATCTGCTTCGTGACGAGGAGTGCGACAACGAAGCGCTGACCGAGCTGGCCCGCGCCTATCGCGTGCCAATCGTCGCCACCAATGGCGTCCGGTTCGCGACCGCGGGGGATCGTCCGCTTTTCGACGTCCTCAGCTGCATCTATCACCGCACGACACTCGACACGGCGGGACGGCTGTTGGCGCGCAACGCGGAGCGGTATCTCAAATCGCCGGAACTGATGGCCGAACTGTTTGCCGATCGTCCCGATGCGCTCGCCGGCACAATCGCGTTGGCCGAGCGGCTCGAGTACACGATGGCGGATCTCGGGTACAGGTTTCCGTCGTATCCCGTGCCGCAAGGTGAGACCGAGATGTCGTTCCTGCGCCATATCACCGAAGCTGGCGCACGCGACCGCTATCGCCCGTATCACGACAAGGCCCGCGCGCAAATCACGCGCGAGCTCGATCTGATCGAGAAGCTCGATCTCGCCGGCTACTTCCTGATCGTCTGGGACATCGTCAATTACTGCCGCCAGCAGGACATCCTGGTGCAGGGTCGCGGCTCGGCGGCCAACAGCGCCGTCTGCTACAGCCTCGGCATCACGGCCGTCGATCCGATCAAGATGGAGCTGCTGTTCGAGCGCTTCCTCTCCGAAGAACGCGGCGAATGGCCCGACATCGATCTCGATCTGCCCAGCGGCGACCGTCGCGAGCGCGTCATCCAGCACGTCTACGAGAAGTACGGCCGGCTCGGCGCGGCGATGACGGCGAATGTGATCACCTATCGCGGCCGCAGCGCCGCGCGCGAAGTCGGCAAGGCGCTGTCGCTCAACGACGACCAGATCGATCGCCTCGCCAAGGTGATGCACCACTTCGAATTCCGCGACCCCAATGAAACGCTGGCCCGCAACATGGAGATCTCCGGCCTCTCGATGGACACACCGCGCGTGCAGATGTTCGCCGAGCTGTGGAACGCGATTCAGGATCTGCCGCGTCATCTTGGCCAGCACTCCGGCGGCATGGTCGTCTGTCAGGGGCAACTCGATTCCGTCGTCCCGCTCGAGCCCGCCTCGATGCCCGATCGCGTGGTCATTCAGTGGGACAAGGACGACTGCGCCGACATGGGCATCGTCAAGGTCGATTTGCTGGGACTCGGGATGATGGCGGTACTGCAAGACGCCATCGAGATGGTGAACACAACCACCAACCACCAACTACCAACCACCAACCAATCACTAACCACCAACCACCAACCGGACCGCTTCGATCTTGCGCGCATGCCGCAGGACGATCCGGCCGTTTACGAGTTACTTCAGAAGGCGGACACGATCGGCGTGTTCCAGGTCGAGTCGCGCGCGCAGATGGCGACGTTGCCGCGGCTGAAGCCGACGCACTTCTACGACCTCGTCGTCGAAGTGGCGATCATCCGCCCCGGGCCGATCGTCGGCGACATGGTCCATCCGTATCTCAATCGCCGCGCCGGGCGCGAGCCGGTGATTCCGCTGCATCCCTGTCTCGAGCCGGTGTTGGCGCGCACGCTGGGTGTGCCGCTCTTTCAGGAACAGTTGCTGCGGATGGCGATGGTCGCGGCGGGGTTCACCGGCGGACAGGCTGAGGAACTGCGCCGCGCGATGGGCTTCAAGCGCTCGGAAAAGCGCATGAAGCAGATCGGCGTGCAGTTGCGCGAGGGGATGGCAAAGAACGGCATCACCGGTGCGACCGCCGAACGCATCATCAACTCGATCACCTCATTCGCGCTGTACGGGTTTCCAGAGTCGCACGCGGCGAGCTTCGCGCTGCTCGCGTATGCGAGCGCATATCTGAAGGTGCATTACCCCGCGGCGTTCTACACCGCGCTCCTCAACAACCAGCCAATGGGGTTCTACCACCCCGCGACGCTCGTCAAGGACGCGCAACGCCGTGGTGTCCGTTTTCATCCGATCGACGTGCAGCAGTCGGACTGGCTGTGCCGCGTCGAGGACGACGGCGCGATTCGGCTCGGTCTCATGTACGTGAACGGCTTGCGAAAGGACGTGGGTCAGGCCATGGCTGCATTCGATCGCACGAAGATGCTGACGCCACCGTTGCTCTGCACGAAATGCGGGGCCGACGATGAATCGATGATTGAAGTCGTCAAGGACACGCGAGAAGCGCGCACGTATTTCTGCAACATCTGCTCGCACGACTGGACCGTACAGTTGCGGCCAGCCGGCCGCTTCCGATCGATCGAGGACGTCGTGCAGCGCACCGGTCTTCGTCGCGACGAGCTGACCACGCTCGCCGACATCGGCGCGCTCAACGCCTTCACTAACGAACGCCGCAGCGCGCTGTGGCAAGTTGAGCGAGCCGTGCGGCCCGCTGGTGAAATGTTCGCGGGCGCTGATAACTCCCAACCACGAACCACCAACCACGAACCACCAACCACCAACCACCAACCACTAACCACCAACCAACGACCACCAACCGGCTCGCCACTGAGAGCCATGGATTCAGGCGAGCGCTTGCAGGCGGATTACGCGGGCATGGGCCTGACCATCGGTCCGCATCCGATGGCGCTGCACCGCGGTGATCTGTCACTGCGCGGCGTGATGCGTGCGTCCGATCTGCCCAATGCGCGCAACGGTCGCCGTGTGCGCGTTGCCGGCATGGTCATCACTCGCCAGCGTCCAGGAACTGCGAAAGGATTCGTGTTCCTCACGCTCGAGGACGAGACCGGCATCTCGAACATCATCATCCGTCCCGATCTCTTCGATCGCGAACGAATGGTCGTCGTCCGCAAGCCGTTCCTCATCGTGGATGGCGTGCTGCAACACCAGGACGGCGTGCTCTCGGTCCGCGCTGAGAGAGTCGAGGGAATCGAAGGAGCCGCGTCGATCGACGCCCACGATTTTTATTGAGCCGGCGGGTCTACAAAGCAAGACCCGCCCTACACTGTCTGAATGCGTGTGGGGATCGACTTAGGTGGTTCGAAGATCGAGGGCATTGCGCTCGATGGGAGCCGCGAGATCGCGCGCGTGCGCGTTGACACACCTCGAGACGACTACGCCGCGACCGTTCGTGCGATCGCGGCGGTCGTCGCCGACCTCGAACGCAGGGCGGGAACTCGCGGCACCGTCGGCGTCGGTATTCCCGGCACGCTTGCTCCGGACACTGGTCTCGTCAAGAACGCGAACTCGACGTGGCTGCTCGGCCGGCCGCTCAAAACCGATCTCGAACGCGCGCTGGGCCGCGACGTGCGCATTGCCAATGACGCCAATTGCCTTGCGGTGTCGGAAGCCACCGACGGCGCGGCAGCTGGCGTAGATGTCGTGTTCGGGGTGATCGTCGGCACCGGCACCGGAGCGGGCATCACCGTCGGCGGGCGCGTCTTGACCGGACCGAACGGCATCGCGGGGGAATGGGGACACAATCCGTTGCCGTGGGCGAGCGGCGACGAGACTCCGGGACCGCCGTGCTATTGCGGCAAGCACGGGTGCATCGAAACCTTTCTCTCCGGACCGGGTCTGACCCGCGATCACGAGCGACGTTCCGGACACCGCCTGCCGGCGATCGAGATCGCCGCGCTGGCCGCATCCGGCGATGCCGCCGCCAACGAGTCAATGGCGTGCTACGAGCACCGCATGGCCAGGGCCCTTGCCGCGATCATCAACATCGTCGACCCCGATGTGATCGTGTTCGGCGGCGGGTTGTCGAACATCGACCGGCTTTACGCGAACGTCACGCGGCTATGGGGTGAGTTCGTGTTCGCGGCTGGCGTCGCGGATGTACAACCTCGCACGCGTCTGGTCCGTGCCGCACACGGTGATTCGAGCGGTGTCCGCGGCGCGGCCTGGCTGTGGCCCCTTCACAAGAATTAGGGCAGCCGCACGATTCGTGGTTGATCCCGCGTCCGGCACCTTGTAGAGTTGCGCCTCCTATAAAGATGTGCTGGAGGATCGCGTGACTCGCCGCCTGCGTCCAAGTGTCTGTCTCCTGGCTGCCGCTCTGATCGCGATTTCCGGATGTGGTGACGAGCCGACAACCACGCCAACTCCGACGCCGACACCGCCTGCGCCGGCCCCGGCTCCGACCCCGACTCCGACACCGACGCCTCCGCCGACCCCGGCTGCTCTCGAATCGATTACCCTCAATCCATCGACGGTGCCGAGTCAGTCTCAGCCGACCGCAACCGTGAAACTGACTGCCGCAGCGCCCACTGGCAATGCGGTCATCACTCTCGAGACCAACAACCCCGACGTTGCCAAAGTTCCGGCGAATGTCTCGATTGCTGCCGGCGCAACGACAGCCACCTTCACCATCGAAACCTCCACAGTCAGGACCCCGACGACGGTCGTGATCGAGGCCAAATATCTGGGCGTCGCTGCGAGGGCGGACCTGGTCGTGACTCCCCCCGGGGTCAACGCAAGTTTCCGAGTCGTGTCGCCATCTCGCGGCGATGACGTCTGTGTCATTACCGACGCAACCGGAGCGGTTGATTGCGTGTTCGACGCCTCTCGATCGACTGGATTTGTGACCTACCGCTGGACGTTGACGATGGGGAGCAATGAATTGACGATTAATCAGCCCGAAGGGGCGCCCGTATTTACTCCGGCGACCACGTGTAGTTTCCTTGCGGGCGGCTCTCTCTCCTCGGAGGGCACCGTGCCGATGGGGGTCGCGTTGCAAGTGCGGGATCGGCAGGGGAACACCAGCACCACGGGACCGCGAACTATTTCGGTCGTCCCTGGTGGCCTGTGCGGTTACTGAGTCACGATGACGAAGCGGCTGGTACAATAGGGAGAAACCTGTAGCAGCGCATTGCCCCATACACGCTCCGGCTCGCGCCGGTTTCTTCCCGCGTCGGTCCTCGCGCTTCGTCACTACACGCCACAACTGTTTGTCTCGGACCTGATCGCCGGCGTCACCGTCGGTCTGGTGGCGTTGCCTCTGGCGATGGCATTCGCCATCTCGTCAGGCATGTCGCCGCAGGCCGGCATCTACTGCGCTGTCGTTACCGGATTCATCATCTCCGCGCTCGGTGGCTCGTACGTGCAGATCGGCGGGCCAACCGGTGCGTTCGTCGTCGTGGTGTCGGGGATCATCGCCAAGTACGGTGTCGACGGCCTGTTCATGTGCACGATGATGGCGGGCGTCGTCCTGGTCATCATGGGCGTGACTGGATCGGGCACAGCGGTTCGCTTCATTCCGCGCCCGGTGGTGATTGGTTTCACCAATGGCATTGCGCTCGTCATCGCCAGCACGCAGCTCAAGGATTTTTTCGGCATCACGCTGGTTGGGCCAGTGCCCGGCGAACTGGTCCCGAGGATGGCCGAACTCGCGATGAACGCCGATGCGGCGTCGTTGCCGACGACTGCGGTCGCGGCGGGCGTGTTGCTGCTCATCATCGTATGGAACCGGCTCGTGCCTCGAGTTCCGGGCTATATCGTGGCGCTGGTGGCCGGGACGATCGTTGTCGCTGCCGCCGGTCTTCCACTCGAGACGATCGGCATCCGCTTTGGCGGCATCCCGGCCGGTCTTCCGGAATTCCACATGCCGCGGTTCCGCGCGGATCTCATGCTGACGCTGCTGTCGCCGACGCTGACGATAGCCATGCTCGGCGCGATCGAGTCGCTGCTGTCGGCGGTCGTGGCGGATCGGATGAGCAAGACGATCCACAACTCGAACGTCGAGCTATTTGCGCAAGGTGTGGCCAACATCGTGTCGCCGCTCGTCGGCGGACTGCCGGCGACTGGCGCGATCGCGCGAACTGCCACCAACGTCCGGTCGGGCGCGAAGACGCCGATCGCCGGGATCATTCACGCGATCACGCTGTTGCTCGTGCTGTTGTTTGCAGCGCCGCTCGCCGCCTCGGTGCCGATGGCGGTGCTGGCAGCAATCCTTCTGGTCGTCGCCTACAACATGGGCGAGTGGCGCGAGATTCCGGAGCTCTGGAAACAGGGATGGACGGATCGGATCGTCTGGTTCTGTACGTTCGCACTCACCGTGCTTGCCGATCTGACCGTGGCCGTCGAGGCCGGGATGATCATCGCGGCGCTGCTCTTTATCCGCCGCGTTTCTGCAACGACGACCGTGTCGCGTGTGACGTCGGACTACATCAGCAGCGGACGGGTTCACGCACTGCAGGACAAGGATATTCCCGACTACGTGACGATCTTTCGCATCCAGGGGCCATTTCTGTTTGGCTCCACCGACAAGCTGGCCACAGTGACTCACGCGCGTGATCTGGCGCCGATTGTCATCCTCCGCCTGCGCAATATGACGGCGATTGACGCTACGGGCCTGCGCGCGATCCAGGATCTCGCCGATTCACTGGAGTCGTCGGGAAAGACGCTCCTCTTATGCGGCGCGCTGCCGCAGCCCGCGCAGTTGATGGACGAGGCTGAGTTCCACCGGCACATCGGGGCCGAGAACATCGTTGCGAACGTCGAAGCGGCCCTCACGCGAGCCGGCGAGATTTGGGCGGCACGAACTCAGCCACGACAGGAGCCGCCGGCGGCTTGATGATCGCGGCCTCGATCAGCTTCTTGTCTTCTTTCTTGTCTCCCTTGCTGGCCGCCGATTCGAGCCAGTCTGCTTCGAAGATGTCGCGCAACTTGCGCGCGACGGCGCCGTTGGTGATCACGACGCCCACCTCGCGGCGCTGATTGAGCTCGGGACGGCGCAGGCTCTGGCTGCCGACGAAGGCTCGGGAGCCGTCGCGGATGATCGCCCGGGCGTGCAAGCGCAGTGACTTCAACGGCCGGACGCCGATCGCGTCGCCGGAGCCCTTGAACTTGCCGATCACCCGTACGTCGACACCGTTCGCAGCCTGCTGCTTGAGCAGCTTGATGAACGCCGGATCCTGAATGTTGACGTCGTAGATGAGCAATTGACGTCTGGCGCCCTTGACGAACGCGGTCAGCTTGTCCCGCGCCGTCTCAGGGCTGACCACCAGCGGCGATCGTTTGCTGGGCGTGAACGGCTGACGCGTACAGTCGGCATCGAGGAGCGAAAGCGCTTCGCGCACGGCGCTCTTGTCTTTCGTCGAGACGCCGAAGCTGCGACTCTTCGTCGTATCCGCACTCGTGAAGTTGAAAGCGAACAGATGCAGGACGTCGTCGGCCACCATGTATTTGGCGTGGTAGCGGACGAAGTCGTCGCCGGTCCGTGTCACTGTGACCCCGGCCTCGAGCATTTGCTGTTCGAGCTTCCGCAGCCGGCCCTCACCACCGCGATTCGTGTGCGCGACCAGGACGCGTACGCGAACACCGCGCTGCACGGCGGCCGCGAGCGCCTTCTCGATCTCATCGCGATCGATGCGGAAGATGGCGATGTCGATCGACTTGCGGGCGCGCTGGATCGCTTTCACGACCGGCGCCAGACCGGCCTCGGGTTGGATGATCAGGTTCACTCCTCATCCTCATCTTTCTCAAGGGGGCGAGCCTTCTTTTCTTCCTTCCACTCGATCTGCGTCTTCTCGTCCTTCGGAGCGAGTGCGGCAAGTGCCGCGGACAGCTCCTCGGTTTTCACCGATCCGCCTGCGTTCACGAGATACACCAGCTCGTCGTCGCCCGTGGTGCGTAATTCGAACACCGTCTTTGCACGTTGCAGAATGCGTTCCACGCTCGCGCGGAGGTCCGATGTTCCTTCACCGAGCTTGACCGTGAGCAGGAACGTGCGGACGTGGGTCTCGAAACCTTCGATGATCCACAGCGTCAGCACCAGGAAGCCGGTACCAACGGCAGCGATGCCGAACAAGCCAACCCCGGAGGCCAGCCCGACCGCGAGCGCAGAGAGCATGACCACCGCGTCCTTCGGATCCTCGATCTTGGCGCGATAGCGAATCAGGTTGGCGGCGCCCGCAATACCGAATGCGCGCGCCAGGCTGGCGCCGACGATGAGCATGATTAGGGCGCCGACGATCGACAGCACGATTTGCGTCTCGATCACCGCCGCATCACGTCGCGGCGATCCCGCGCGACGCGGCCGAAGCGCGAGCGCGGTTCCGAAGAGCGCCGCGATCGGCAGTCGCACAGCGGCATGACCAAGCCCGGTGCGGAAGTCTTCGAGCAGTTCTTGCGTTTCAAACGGCTCGCCAGCCGGCCTCGGCGCGGACGGTTGCGTGGCCTGCGCCGCCGGTTGCTGCTGCGTCGCTGACTGTGCGGCCAGCGGTGCCATCGGCCAGGACAGCAGGGCCACGATCGCGGTCACTCGCACCGATGCGGCGAGCGCTGAAGTACGACGACACATCATTGCTGGCCCTCGGTCGAGAGTCTTGCGTCGGCACGCAGGGCAAGTCCCTCGCGAATCTTGGCGCGAATCTTCGCGATGTACCGAGCGCGGATCGCCGGCTCGTACCCCGCGGCTTCAAACGCGTCATCAAACTGCGCATCCCGCAGACGGTTCAGCAGCTCACACGCCCAGATGACGTCGGCGACGCTCATGGTTTCAAGGATTTCACCGGCGGCACCGCGGTAGTCGAGCGTGACCTCCGACCCCTTGATGTCGCGAATCAACTTCGTGTCTTCGAAGTCGTCGACATCGTTGCGTGTGCCGACCTTACCCGGCAGCAGCGCGAGCAACTTGCTCGACCGCGCCAGACGTGGCTTCCCAAACGCCGCGCCCAGATCCTGGACGACGTAGTGCCGAACAGGGCCATCCGAACCTTTCGCGACGTAGATGCGATTGTTGCTGGTCTTGAAATCCCAATTGCTCAACAGGAGATTGATTGCGATGAGCGCGCGGAAGGCGCGCGTGTTGGTGAACGGGTTCTCGAGCCAGGCCCATTCGCCGTCGTTCTGGTGATCGGAGTCGAGACGGAAGCGCGCCGGCTCGCCTTCGTCTTCCCACATGCCGGCCAGCTTCCAGCCTGTCACGTAGTACGCCTTCGGTTGGTGATACCCGAGGGCCCAGAGAATGCGTGACACCACGACCTCGGTCTGCGCTTCTTTGCCGACCTTGATGTCCCATTCGCTGCCGTCGGGGCCGACGACGTCGTATCCGCCGCTGTATCCAGTCGTGTCCTGCTTGCGCACCTCGTACTCGACGTCCTTCGACGGCGCCTGATCGGCAGGTGCTGCACCCCACAGCAGGTTGCGGCGCTCCAGATCGCGAGGCTCGTTCCACAGCTGCGTCAGGGGCGCCAGTGGCGCTGCTTCAGGCGTGGCCAGACGATTGTTGATGACCGGCCTTCCGCAATCGATCGCCATGAACCACCCAACGACGAGAACGAGCATGCGGACTGGAGCCCGACGGGCCATAGGGGTCCTCGCTTTATTGAGAGCGTGACTTGTCGTCGGCCTGCTTCGGCTCGGGCATGAGTGGCAGCGAGCCTGAGTCCACTCGCTTGCCAGTGCGGGAGACCACCTGAAACTGCATGGACTCCTTGCCGAGTTCGGCCACCATGAACACGTTGTCTACATCGAAGCCTTTGCCGGTCAGCGCGCTGTTGACGCGGATGTTGCCCTCGCGCAACTTCGCCGAACCGCCCTGCGTGAAGTAATAGATCCCTTTCTGCGGGACGATGCGTTCGTAGAAGTGCTCGTGCCCCGCAAACACGATGTCCATGCCGTACTTCACAAACAGCGGCTCGAGACGCGTGCGCAGATCCACTTCCGATCCGTGTCTCGCACCCGACGAATACAGCGGATGATGGAAGAAGGCGACCTTCCAGCGGTCGTTCGCGCGCGAGAGCTGTTCCTCCAGCCACTTCAACTGCGCCTGGTCCATGTAGTTGCTGTCCAGAGCGAAGAAGCGGGCATCGCCCTTCTTGAACGTGTAGAAGCGCTCGCCGTTCATGTTGAACGGCTTGTAAAAGCGCTGGGTCGGGTCGTCGTGATTCCCCAGTGACGCGTAGAACGGAATCTTCTGAGTCAGGAGGCCTTCGTACGGCTTCTCGAACTTCTTGATGAAGTCCTGCGGCCGTTCGCTGCCGTAGATGTTGTCCCCGAGCATGATCACGAACTCGAATGGAAAAATTTCCATCGCCTTGGTCATCTGCGCTCCGACTTCGTATTGCCGACGATCGCCGGTGCCGCTGTCGCCGATGATGGCGAAGCGCACCGAGTCCATGTCGCGAGGCGCAGAGATTTCGAGCGACGATTTCGCAGTTTGAGCCGCCGGCTGGGCGGTCGCCGGCGCCTGTTGCGCACTGAGGGTGCTGACGCCGAGAGCCAGGAGTCCAGAGAGGAGCAGTGGGTGTACGCGCATAGCGTCATTCTGCTCTGGTTGGCTCCGCTCCGACTAGTACGTCCACGATCAGGTTCGCGTCGCGATCCCGCAGCAGCAGGCGACGGTCCACCAGCCGGTATTCGAGCTCCTCCGGCAACATGGGCAGCTGCGCCAACAGCTTCGGTGGCACGGTGGCCAGGGCGACGTCGGGCGGATACGGCTGATTGATTTTCAGCACGAAACCCTTCGGGATCTCGGCCAGAATCGCCTTCTGATCGGCTGGACTCCGGGCGTTCCAATCCTTCTCGACGATGGTCAGCAGTTGACCCGAGACCGGGCCGAATACGTCCCCGGGCTTCGCGCTGATGCGAGCCATCGCGATACCTTTGCCGAGCGCCACCTCACGGTCGTGAATCTTGGCTGGATCACCGGTCTCTTTCACCTCGGGGTACTTCTGCGTGACAGCCCGTCGCAACTCGAGATACGTGTCCACGCGCTTCTTGAACTCCACCAGCGCCTGCGCATGCGGATTCACCGGCGGCTTCGCCTGCGCGCGTTCGGCAGCGGCGAGTCGTCCGGCAGGAAGACTGATGCATAGCGCGGAGAAGAGCAGTGCTACTGCTGTGCGCACCATGTACTACCTCCTCAGTTCCAACAAGGCGCATTTCACTACCAATTCAAGGGACATGCCACGGCTCGTCTTGTGAAAAAACCTAGAACGCAGGCCCGAGACCGATGGAGATCCGTTGGCCTTCGGAACTCCAGGCCCAGTCGAGTCGACCGATCGTTCGCCGGCTGGTTCGGCCGCGAATGCCCACTCCCGGGCTCATCTTGAATGAGCTCAACGACAGATCAGACAGCGATGGCGCGACTGTGCCGGTATCGAGGAACGGCGCGATCTCCACGTATCGATGCGCGCGCCAGCGGTACTCGACGCTCGCATGCGCGAGTGATTGATCGGGGAAGCGGTAGGAATGGAAGCCGCGCAGTGTTTCGCCGCCACCGAGCGATTGCTGCAGATAGAACGGCGTCGCGCCATTCTCTCCGGTGAAATCACTCGAGACGAGACCACGCACCGCGAGCACGCCGCGCTCGGACAACATGCGGCGATAGCCGCGCGCGTCGAACGTCACTCGCGTGAACGACAGGTCGGTTGGCACTGAAGCGCCTGGTGCGAAGGTCGTCGGCGTATCGGACGCGGAGTAGCGACGCACGGCGACGCCGAACATGTGGCCGTTTTCGGGCAAGCCCGGTTCCGCGCGTGTGTCGTGCACGACGCCGATGCCGTACGTGAAGTACAGCGGCTGTTCCGGCTCGCCAGGTGTCAGCGCGGGTGCGAATCGATTTTCGACGTTGATCAGCGCATCGTTGTGGCCAGGGCCTACGGCGAGATCGAGCCAGCCGCTGCGCGCGCTCACACCCAACGTTGATGTGAGCTGCCACTGCCAGACACCTTCAACGGAGAGCCCGTGCAGCGCGTAATCGGCGCGGTTCTCTTCGAGTGAGTCGATGCCCGTCCCGTAGTAGGTGTGCCGCGGGTAATCGCGATACCGCAGATCGAGATACAGCGCCGAGCCTGTCGATTTACGGGCGGTCGTGTTGAAGAGCGATGCGACCTTGCGATCGGCGACATCGAGTTCGAGCGTCGACTGTCGCGCGTCGAGAAACCCGATCGCTGCGCGATAGTCCTGATACCCGCGGACCGAGAGATTGCCTTCGACTTCGTAATCGACATTCTTGAAGAGATTCAGGCGGCGGTAACCCACACCACCGGACAGACTCGATCCGGCGACGATAATCCCGGCATTGACCGAGAGACCTTCCTTCTTGTCAGGAGACGCGAAGGCCCGGAGCCATCCCGGGATGCCCTTCAGCCGATCATCGTCTTGAGACTCGGTCGCCGCCTCACGCTGCTCCTGAGGAGCACCTGGGTCATCGGCGCTGCCGCCCTTGGCCTGCTTCTGTTGCGCGACGAGCGGCACGGCGAACGCCGCAAGCGTGACTGACCACATTGCGACGAGAAGGAGTCCCCTCATGCGAGGTGGTCTGTGTGCAACCGATATGCCCGAGGCGAAACGCTGCCAGGAGAACGTTTTGCGGCAATGGGGCGTTGGAGATGGGGCGCCGTCAGGCAGAAGTTGGAAACGGGCGCCCTACTAACGAACAGACGAGGCGCGTGAGGGCTGGTGACTGACCTGACGCTCTAGGCGGGGGCCACGGCTCGTCTGACCCGCTCGACGGTGCGGCCCACCGCGAGCGAGGCATAAAAAATCTTTCCGACCGGAAGTCCCCCGCGCAGACGGTGACGGCCGATCGCTTCGAGACCCGCTGACGCGATGCAGCCGCAATTCTCGCAGTCCGGCTTTCCACCGAACTGACACGGCGCGATCCGACGTTCGAGATCCGACGAGAAGCACTCGGTGGTCTGCGCGAAAATGCACTCCTCGGGCGACTGCGGCGGCGTGGCGTACACGTTCAGGATGCCGTCGAGCATCTGCAGCTTCGAGTAATGGGGACGCAGCCGTCGCAGATCGGCGATCACCTTGGCGCGGTCGGATGGCGTGAGCCGTTCCATCGAGAGCTCGCCGACTTGCGGCGTGTAGAGGCTGATCCAGATCAGTCGCGTGTGCGCGTTGGCCTGCCAGAAGTTGAGGAACTCCTCGATATATCCGTCCCGTCGCGCCTGTTGCCGGGTGACCGTACAGTGCACCGTGATCTGGTGCCCCTCGATGTGTTTCAGGATGCGCTCGTAGGTCGCCGGTTTGCGCCGCTCGTCGTGTTCGGGTTGAAGGCCGTCGATCGAGACGACCACCTGCAGTCGCGGCAAGCCGATCCACTCGCTTGGAATTGGACGCACCGCGCTCGTCACCAGCTGTGCGTGCACGCCACGCTCAGCAAGCTGCGGCAGGATCTGATTCAACTCTCGATAGCGCACCAGCGGCTCGCCGCCGACGATTGACACGTGGAGCGGCCGGTGATGATCGATGAGCGCCATGAACCGCTCCACCAGCTCGTCCCCCTTGTAATCGGCGAGGCCGCGCAGCGTCACGTTGCCACCGAGATGCTCATCGCCGTAGGCGTAGCAGCCCGGACATCGCAGCGGACACTCTTTGGTGATCTCGATCGAGAGGTTGGGACGATAGCCCGTGAGGATCCGGCCCCAGGCCTGAACCAGCTCACGAGCCCCGACGGCGGTTCCGCTCATGTAGTTCCCATTATCTGCGAGTCGTGACGAGGCCGTACACAAAATCACCGATCACTTGTTTGTTATCCTGTCTGAACACATGCCACGTGCACGCGAGCTTCCGCGCATCGTCCGACGTCGATCACGACTTCACGGCTGGGGCGTCTTTGCACTCGAGCCTATCAACAAGAACCGTCGCATCATCACCTACGACGGCGAACTAATCGATCACAAAGAGAGCCTCAAACGCGAGACGAAATATCTCAAGCGCGGGGAGATCTGGTGTTTCACGGTGAATTCACGGTGGGTCCGCGACGCGATGTCGGGTGGCAACGTGGCGCGGTTCATCAACCACGCGTGCCGTCCTAATTGCTATAGCCACATCGTCGGCCGCGAGATCTGGATCCGCGCCGGCCGCAACATCGAACCGGGTGAAGAGCTCACCTACGATTACCACACGGACGGCGAGCAGGTTATTCAATGCAAATGCCGGCCAGGGTGCAAGCGCAAGCTTTGATGCGATCCGCCGCCACAGGTTTCGGTGCGGCGGGCTACGTCGCTGCGGTGATGCTCGCCGCGGCACTGATTGGAGCGCGGACGCCCGCATCGCAGACGCCCGCGCCGCAAACGGCGGCGGCGCAGACCGACGTCACTGATGCAGTGCTCGAGAAAGCGAGCGAAGGCCGCACGATTGACATAGGCCTGCTCTCGACCGGTGGTGGTGTCGCGACAATCCCGCTCGAAGTGTACGTCGCCCGCGTGCTCGCCGGTGAAGCCGAACCCGGCGCCGCCGATGCGGCGCAGCAGGCGCTCGCCGTCGCCATTCGCACGTATGCGATTGTCAACGAGGGCCGTCATCGTCGCGAAGGGTTCGACTTGTGCGACACCACGCATTGTCAGGTGATGCGCACCGCCAATGACTACTCGCGACGCGCAGCGGTGGCGACTGCCGGCCGTGTGCTGACGCTCGGTGGGAAGCCGGTCGAGATCTTCTACTCGGCCTCGTGTGGTGGACGCTCGGAGAGCGCCGCGGATGTCTGGCCCGGGGGCACGCGATTTCCATACTTGCGCTCGGTCCGCGACGATGTGCACGAGGACGAAGTGCCGTGGGTGCTGACGCTCACGCTCGACGAGATTCGACAAGCGCTGGTGAAGGCGGGCTTCGGTGGTGACCGTCTGCGCGACATCGAGATCGACGAGCGTACGGGTTCGGGCCGAGTCGCGCGATTGCACGTGCCAGGCTTGCGGCCTGATGCGATTGCCGGCGATCCCTTCCGAATGGCCATCGGTCCGCGGCAACTTCGCAGCACCGCGTTCTCACTCACACGCACCGGCAACAGCGTACGGTTCACCGGCGTTGGCTACGGTCACGGCGTTGGCATGTGCGTCATCGGCGCCGGCCGTCGCGCGCGGCGCGGCGAGTCACTCGAAGCGATCCTCGGACAGTACTTTCCGGGACTCGCGCTGATGTCCTTGAACGTGACCGCTCCGGTTGAACCACCGGTGCCGGTCTCTGTTGCACCGCCTCGTGCGCCGATCGCGCCGCCGGTGACGGCTCCCGCGCCGACGGTTCCTCCGGCTGTTCCTCCACCGGTCGCCTCGTCCGACATCAACGTTCGTGTGCCGAACCCGTCGCCGATTTCCGCGGGCGAGTTGGGACGTCTCGCGCTGCGTCTTCGCGAGTCGTTGTCGAAGACGCTCGGCACGTCGACGGGCGGTGTCACAGTGGAACTGCACAGCACGATCGACGGCTTCCGATACGAGACCGGGCGGCCTTGGTGGGTCAGCGCCGCAGTCAAGGGCTCGACGATTGACCTGGCCCCGGCCGCGCTCCTGGCGCAGCGCGATGGTGTCGAGACGACTCTCCGCACCGCGATGGCGGAGCTGCTGGTCTCCTCCACCTTGTCCGATCGGCCGGCATGGGTGAGGGTAGGCGCGGCGCGGTATTTCTCGAGATCTGAGCCGCACGGCGCGGTCAATCGCGACGTCAAATGCCCCGCCAATGCGGAGTTGACGATGGCGTTGTCGGCATCGGCACAGCGAGAGGCCGAGTCACGGGCTGAGCGCTGCTTCGCGCGCGAGCTGGCGAAAACCGGCGACTGGCGCGCCGTGAAGTAAGCAGGGTTCCCGCGTTAAGGCTCGACCGGGCGTACGGGCCTATAATTCGCTTATGTTGATAAAGCAGGCGCCTGACATTCTTTCGTCCGAGATCACTCCAAAGAGCGTGTACTTGCGGCGCCGGGAGTTCATCCAGGCGTCGGCGGCCGCGCTGGTCGCAGCCGGCCTCGGCACACTCGCCGACACGGCTGCCGCACAGGGCGGCCTGGCCAAGCTGCCCAACGTCAAGAAGAGTCCGCTCAGCGCGGACGAGAAGCCGAGCCTCTACGAACACGTCACGAGCTACAACAATTTCTACGAGTTCGCTCCCGGGGCAGGCGACGGTCCGAAGGCCAACTCGAAGAACTTCAAGCCGCGACCGTGGAAGCTGCAGATCGACGGCCTCGTCAACAAGCCGGGCAGCTACGACATCGACGAGTTCATCAAGCCGTACGCGCTCGAGGAACGCGTGTATCGGTTCCGCTGCGTCGAGGCATGGTCGTTCGTGATTCCGTGGGTCGGGATTCCGATGGCCGATGTGATCAAGCGCGTCGAGCCAACGTCGAAGGCGGCGTTCGTCGAGTTCACCACGCTTCAGGACACGGGTCGCTTCCCGATGCAGCGCACCGACCTGCTCGAGTGGCCGTACATTGAAGGTCTGCGTCTCGATGAGGCACAGCATCCGCTCACGCTGTTGGCGGTTGGCCTCTACGGTGAAGTGTTACCGGCGCAGAACGGCGCGCCGATTCGTCTGGTGGTGCCCTGGAAGTACGGCTTCAAGGGCGCGAAGTCGCTGGCCCGGATCCGCTTCGTGGACAAGCAGCCGCTCAACACGTGGCAGAAGATGGCGCGGAACGAATACGGGTTCTACGCCAACGTGAATCCACAAGTCGATCACCCGCGATGGAGTCAGGCGCGCGAGCGCCGGTTGCCGAGCTTCATCGCCAACCGTCGCACCGAAATGTTCAACGGCTACGCTGACCAGGTGCAGAGCCTGTACGCGGGCATGGACTTGCGCAAGAATTTTTGAAGCCCATCACTCTCGTTCGCGTTCTCCTTTTCGCCGCGGCGGCGACTCCCGCCGCGGCGCTCGCTTACGGGTTCTACCGGCTTTACTACGGTATCGACTTCAACGCGCTGACCGCGAACCCCGGCGACTACATCACCGATCAAACCGGTACGTGGGCACTCGGCTGTCTGGCCGCATCGCTCTCAGTCACGCCGGTGCGCCGATTGACGGGGTGGAACGAGATCATCAAAGCGCGCCGCATGCTCGGCTTGTTCGCGTTCTTCTACGCCACGCTGCACATGCTCACCTGGGTCGTCTTCATCCACTACTTCGACGTGTCGTTCATGGTCGAAGACGTGCTCAAGCGGCCGTTCATCACCGTCGGCATGGCGACGTTTCTGATGCTGCTGGTGCTGGCGCTGACGTCGAACCAGTTCTCCATTCGCAAGCTCGGTCGCCGATGGGGCAAGCTGCATCGTCTCGCGTACGTCGCCGCGGCGGGTGGGACGCTGCACTTCTGGCAACTGGTGAAAGCGGACACGACGGAGCCGTGGCGTTGGGCCGCGGGGTTCGCCGCACTGTTCGCGTTTAGATTGTGGTGGGCTTATCGCCCTCGCCTGGCGGCTCGATCAATTCCCAACGCCCGACGCCCAACGCCCAACCACTCCCAACTCCCAACCTCCAAGAGTTCGCAAAGTTGAGAGTTCTTGGGAGTTGGGACTTGGAAATTGGGAGTGGTTGGGAGTTGGTAGTTGGGCGTTGGGAGTTGAGTTAGAGCCAGCCGGATCGCTTGAAGCCGACGTAGAGAGCCGCACACGCTCCCGCCATTACTACGATCGAAACCTGATAGCCGTAATCCCAGTTCAGCTCGGGCATGTGCTTGAAGTTCATGCCGTAGATGCCGGCGATCATCGTCGGGACAGCGATCATGGCCGCCCAGGCGGTGATGCGCTTCATGTGCTCGTTCTGCGCATGCGACATCAACGACAGGTGGGCCTCGAGCGCGGTCGTCAGGAGTTCGCGCTGAGCATCGATCGTCTCGTTCAACCGCACGATGTGATCGTAGACGTCGCGGAAGTAGACGCGCGTGTCCTCCGGGATGTGGGGCAGATCGAATCGCATCAGGCGATTGCACACTTCGACGAGCGGCGTGACCGCGCGGCGCAGTGACAGCAGCTCGCGTTTGAGCTGATAGATCCGCGACGTCGCGTCGCCCGTATCCGACATCCCGAAGATCAGGTCCTCGAGATCTTCGACTTCTTCCTCGATCTGCTGCACCACCGGCAGATACTGATCGACGACGAAGTCCATCAACGCGTAGAGGACGTAGCCGGGTCCCTTGGAGAGTAGATGCGGCGTAGACTCGCAGCGCTGCCGTACGCCGATGTGGGAGCGGAGCGACCCGTGACGCACGGTCACGAGGTAGTTGCGTCCGAGAAAGATGTGCGTCTCGCCGAACTCCAGATGACGCGCCGAGGTGGACATGTGCGCGGTGCGGAGCACCACAAACAGCGAGTCCTCGTAGAGTTCGAGCTTCGGCCGCTGGTGCGCGTTGTAGGCGTCCTCGATCGCCAGATCGTGGAGGCCGAACTGCTTCTGCACCTGGCGCAGCACGTCCTGTTCGGGCTCATAGAGGCCAAGCCAGACGAACTGGTCGTCGCGTGAAAGTGCCGGCCGAATTTGATCGATGCCAAGGTCGGCCACTCGCGAGCCACCACAGTAGGCGGCGCAGTCGATCACCGGCGCGGGCGATGGTGCCGGCGGTGAAACAACGGTGTCGGGCATCACGACTCCAGCTTACGCCAACTTCGTCGGCTCGTCGCTAAGGCGCAGTGGTATGGCGAGTCGTGGCGTCTCGTAGAGGCGAGTCTTGAGACCCGCCTGGCCTGTGCCTGTAGAATGCCTACAGCTCATGGATCGCTCCGCGCCCGCTTCGCGTCTCGTTCTGCTGCAAGGCACCCTCGACATGCTGATCCTGCAGACGCTGCAGTGGGGGCCACAGCACGGGTATGCGATCACGCAGATGATCCGCGCCCGATCGTCTGAGGCGCTCCAGGTGGAGACCGGCTCGCTGTATCCCGCACTACATCGTCTCGAGCGCCAGGGCTGGGTCAAAGCCGAATGGGGACAGACCGACACGAATCAGCAGGCCAGGTTTTACCGGCTGACCGCCGCAGGCAAGAAACAGCTGATACGTGAGCGCGATCGCTGGTCGCAACTGGTGGCGGCCATTGGCGGCGTTCTCGATGCCGGCCCCGCCAAGGGCTGATCTCCTGATTTCTACGCGCCCACTCCTCGGTGGGGAATCCCGCAGTGGCGCGGACTTTTGCCCAAGCGCAACTGCGGGGTACCGAATAAACCTCGTACTGACGTCACGAGCGAAAGGTACGATTCCTGCCCGAACCTCCGGTGTTCATCGGCCGCTGTCGATGAGAGGAGGTCGCCATGCGCAGTTCCCACGCAGAATGGGCCGTCGCCGCCGTGGTCGCCGCGTGTCTGGCGGCGTCGTGCACCGCGCCGGCGCCGGTCGAGCAGAAGCCCTCAGCGCAACCTGCCGCCGCGGTTGCCGCACCACCGCTGCGCTCACCCGTGAGCATCAACGCCGAAATGGTCACCATCGTCGATCACGCTGGCCATCAACTGTGGGAAGCCGAGCGACCGGGTAACTCACCGAAGACTGACGCTGCCTGGGCCAATCTCGAAGAGCATGCGACGCAGCTGGCCGCGGCCGGTGCGTTGGTGTCGCTCGCCGGTACGGGGACCAACGACATCGTCTGGACCGATTCGGCAGGGTGGCGGAAGTGGTCGCGCGCGTTGAGCGATGCCGGATTGGCGGCGCTCAAGGCATCGCAGGACAAGAACATGGATGCACTGGTCGCGGCCAACGGACGAATCGTCGAGGCGTGCGAGGGCTGCCACAAGCAGTTCAAGCCGGAGCTTCCGAGCGAGGGCATCGTGCACGCACATGCGCATCCATTCCGCGCGTCGGCGGTGGCGGTTGGAAAATAGAGGCGCGGCCGCTCAATTCCGTGGCAAATGGCCCATTGGAGTGTCGCGGGCTCTTGACTCGCAACCGTCGGGCGCCCAAGATCCTCCGGTGAGGCCATACCCCATGACTAGACAGGCCCGTATTCTCTGCATTCTTACTACCGCGGTCGTCATCGTCACCGGACTCGCGCTTCAGGCCCAGGCACCGCAGCGCACCGGAACAGCGGCAGCCGCCCCTCATTCTGCGAAGACCGCACCGACCTATGTGCCCCCGAAAACGCCGTGGGGCGACCCTGATCTGCAGGGGACCTACACCAACAAGGATGAGAACGGCATCCCGATGGAGCGGCCCACGCAGTTCGCTGGCAAGAGCGCCGACGATGTGGACGACTCTGAGTTCGCCGAGATCGTGCGTGAGCGTCAGCAGCGTGCGCTGGCGAGTGCGGCGGGGATCGGTGGCGCGGACACGGGCGCCGGGCCGGTCCACTGGTACGAGCACTACAACGCGAAAAACAGCCGCGCGTGGCTCATCATCGAGCCGGCCGACGGACGTATTCCTGCACTCACCGCTGCGGGGCAGAAGGCGGCAGATGCACGCGCGGTGGCACGGAAGAATAGTGGCCGCGGACCGGCGGACTCGTGGGAGGACCGCAGTCTCTACGACCGCTGCATCACGCGCGGTGTGCCGGGCTCGATGATGCCCGCGATCTACGGCAATGCCTACGACATCACCCAGGCGCCGGGCATGGTGGCCATCCGCTACGAGATGATTCACGAGACCCGCATCATTCCGCTGGACGACTCACCGCGGCCGGGGAAGAGCATCACCTCGTACATGGGCTCAGCGCGCGGCCACTGGGAAGGCAACACGCTCGTCGTCGTCACGAAGAACTTCAACGACCGCGGCGCGTATCGCAACGCCGAGCCGGCGACCTACACGCTCATCGAGCGCTTCACGCCGATCGCGCCGAACAAAGTGCTCTGGGCGGTCACGATCGATGACAAGGCCACGTGGGTCGCACCGTGGACGTTCGAGATGAACCTCACGAGGGATGCCTCGCAGCCTCTCTTCGAGTACGGCTGTCACGAAGGCAACTACGGGCTGCGCAACATCCTGAGCGCGGCGCGGGCCGAAGAGAAGGCTTCGCAAAAGAAATGATGCGTTTAGGTCTGCTCCTGTGCGCGGCACTTGTTGCTGCGCAACCTGTCTTCGCCCATCACTCGTTCGCCATGTTCGATACGGCGAAACGGCTCACGATGAGCGGCACCGTGACCGGCTTCGAGTGGACGAATCCTCACGTTTACATCGAGCTCGATGTCCCAGACGAGAAGGGCGCGCTCAAGCACTGGAGCGTCGAGTTGGGCAGTCCGAGCATCCTGATGCAGGCCGGCTGGAAGTTCAGTGACGTGAAGGTGAACGACAAGATCACGGTCGTGCTGAATCCGCTTCGCAGCGGCGAGGCCGGTGGCTTACTCGTGACGGCGACGGTCCGCGATGGCCGTGTGCTTGGCAACGGTCCCGGTCGCGTCGGGGGACAGCAGTGAACGTTCGTGTAGCGGCACGTCCAAGAGAACGTGCCCTACTCATAGTCGTCGCGCTCTTGTCCGCGGCGGCTGCGCACGCGCAGACGCCGCCGGATCTGTCCGGTGTGTGGG
>Ga0065712_10000203_pt1 | contig 47592 bp, 39 predicted proteins | sample MisRhiReplicate1_FD_59099 | JGI IMG/M metagenome (GOLD analysis project Ga0065712, IMG submission 59099) | Miscanthus rhizosphere microbial communities from Kellogg Biological Station, MSU, sample Rhizosphere Soil Replicate 1: eDNA_1 v3... | ecosystem: Host-associated > Plants > Roots >...
CGAGTTGCGGAGGCAGAGACAGTGACACTTGTGGAGCCGAACTCAGTTCTGCTCGTCCGTTGCGGCTCCGCGAGCGCAGCAACTGATGGACAGGACTGAGTCCTGTCCCACAAGCATAAGCTCAGCAATATGTGCTGGACGTTGTGAAACTTTGTACTTGCGGCACCCGTCAAACCCCCTTTAGAATCTGAACACCGTTCACCGAACACCGTTCAGATCAAAAACAACGTTCATACTCCATGGGAATCAAGGAACGCCACGACCGCGACCGCGCGGCCGTGAGGGACGCCATCCTCCACGCCGCGCGCGAACTGTTTGTCACCGAAGGCTATCGCCCGGTGTCGATGCGGCGCATCGCCGAACGTATTGAGTACAGCCCGGCCGCCATCTACGGCTACTTCACGAGCAAGGACGAGATTTTCTTCGCCCTGGCCGAAGAGGGCTTCCGGACCATGCAGTCCGCCGCGCGAGCGGCTGCCTGCGGGCAATCGGATCCGCTGGCCGCGATGCGCGCGGGCTTCTGGGCCTACTACCAGTTCTCGCGCGAGCAGCCCCAGTACTTCGAGCTGATGTTCGTGGACCGCACAGTGCCGCAGTTGACCGACATGGAGCGCTTCAGCGTGCTCGCCGAGATGTGGCACGACGGCGTGGCGTCGATCGCCCGCTGCGTCGAGGCCGGCATCTTCCCCGCCACGCTCGACGTCGAGGCCGCGTTCCACATTCTCTGGGCCGCCACGCACGGCGCGGCGACGCTGCACGTCTGCCAGCGTCTCGGCCCCGAGGAGAATCCGGACCTGCTCGCCTCCGACACGCTCGATACGGTAATCGCCGGCCTGCGCACGGGCGTGCGCACGTCGTTTGTCTCGTCGCCCTGCACGCCGGCAGCCCGCGAAATTTCGGCCGCTTCTGGAGTCACCGATCATGCGTAGCCGCATCATTCTGCTCCCCGCGTTCCTGCTGGCCGCCGGCCTGATGCTGCCGGCGTGCGGCGACAGCAGCCGCGCCGAACCTCTCGAGAAGAAGCAGTTCGTCGAAGTCGAGCCGCTGGCGGTGTCGGTCATCCCCGTCGAGCAGGGCGATTTACTGGCGTCGCTGTCGATCTCGGGCAGCCTCTCCGCGCGCAGCCGCGTGGCCGTGATCCCGAAGATGTCGGGCACGCTGCGGCGCGTCCTGGTGGACATCGGCGACCACGTCGGCGAGGGCCAGGTCGTCGCCGTGCAGGACACGCGCGAGCTGGACGCGCAGCTCGACGCCGCCAAGGCCGCCGTCGCTGTCGCGAGCGCGTCGCTCGAGCAGGCAGAGGCTGCGCTCGCCAACGCGCATCTCGAGTTCGATCGCGCGAAGAACCTGTTCGAGAAGGGCGCGCTCGCCAAGCAGCGCCTCGACGCCGCGGAGACGGCGCTCCGGTCCTCGAATGCGCAGCGGAGCCTCGCACAGGCGACGCTCCAGCAGGCCGAAGCATCGGCGCGGCGCGCGCAGGAAGTCGCGCGCGACGCCACGCTCACCGCCCCGACCGGCGGCGTCGTCGTCGAGCGCAACTTCGACAACGGTGCGCTCGTCGGCCCCGGCGACTCGAAGGGCGTAGTCGTCGTGGCGGACACCCGCGAGCTGAAGCTGGACGCCGGCGTGTCGGAGCTCGAGGCGGGCCGCTTGACGGTTGGCATGCCCGCAACGGTGTTGGTGCAGGCGCGGCCCGGCCAGACCTGGTCCGGACGCCTGGTCGCGGTCGCACCGGAAGTCGACGAGCGTAATCGCCACTTCCACGTCGAGATCCGCGTACAGAACCCGCGCAACGAGCTCATCTCGGGCATGTATGCGACCGCGCGCATCGAGACGGGACATGCAACGAAAACTGTCCTCGTGCCCCGGGACGCCGTCGCGACTCGCGACGGCGCGCGCGTCGTCTATCGCGTGGCAGACAACGTCGTGACCGCGGTGCCCGTAGTCGAGGGGCTGACCGACGAAGGCCGCGTGCAGATTCTGAAGGGCCTCGCCGCCGGCGAGACGATCGTGGCCGATGCGCGGAAGGCCCTCGTGTCGAGCACGAAGGTGCGTGCAATTCCCGCGATCAGGGCTCGAGCGCAGTAACGAAGCGGAACGCATATGTGGATTTCGAATACGTCCATCAAGCGCCCGGTCTTCGCCACGATGGTCATCCTGAGCTTCATGGTGCTCGGGATCGTGTCGATGAGCCGCCTGGGAGTCGATCTGTTCCCCAGCGTCAACTTCCCGTTCATTACGGTGACCGTGCCCTACCCCGGCGCGGCGCCCGAGGAAGTCGAGACGCTGGTCACCAAGCCGATCGAGGACGCCGTCGCCGGCATCAACGGCGTCAAGCGCATCGAGTCGCACTCGCGCGAGTCGTTCGCGCAGGTCGGCATCGAATTGCGCCTCGAAGTGGACGCGCAGCAGGCGGCCGCTGAAGTCCGCGAGAAAGTCGCGGCGATTCGCGACTCGCTGCCCCGCCAGATCGAGGACCCGACGATTCAGCGCTTCGACGTCGCCGCGCTGCCGGTGATGGTGTTCGCCGTGGGGTCGTCGGCGCCGTCCGACGTCACCCGGCGAACGGTCGAGGACAAGCTGAAGCCGCTCATCGAGCAGATCGACGGCGTGGCCGCGGTGCAGGTGAACGGCGGCGAGGTGCGCGAGATCCAGGTCAACCTGGATCCCGGCCGGCTCGAGGCCCTTGGCCTTCCGGTCAGCGTTGTCGCAGACAAGCTGTCGTTCGACAACCTCGACCTGCCTGCCGGGAAGGTCGTTCGTGACGGCCGCAACATCGCCCTCAGGACGAAGGGCGAGTTCAAGGCTGCCGCGGAAATCGAGAACGTCATCCTGCGCTCGACCGGTGGATCGACCGTGCGGGTGAAGGACGTCGGCACGGTCGTGGACGGCTACAAGGAGCGCGAGTCCACGACGCGCCTGAACGGCCGCGACGCGGTATCGTTCGCCGTCCGCAAGCAGTCGGGGGCGAACACGGTCGAGATTTCACGGAAGGTGCTGGCGCTGCTTGCCAGGGTGGCCCCCACGTTCCCGGATCTGAAGATCAGCCCGATCCACGACGACGCCGACTTCATCAAGTCGAACGTGGAACAAGTACGCGAGCACATCATCTTCGGCGGCGCGATGGCGGTACTCGTCATCTTCGTCTTCATGCGTGACTGGCGTTCGACGCTGATCTCGGCCCTCGCGCTCCCGACCTCGGTCATCGCCACGTTCTTCTTCATGTATGTGGCCGGCTTCACCATCAACATGATGACCCTGATGGCGCTCTCGCTCGTCATCGGCATCCTCATCGACGATGCGGTGGTCGTGCGCGAGAACATCTACCGCCACATGGAGATGGGCGAAGACCCGATGACGGCGGCGCGGAACGGCACCGCGCAGATCGGCCTGGCCGTCATGGCGACGACGTTCACGATCCTGGCCGTGTTCCTGCCCGTCGGCTTCATGACCGGGATCGTCGGGCAGTTCTTCAAGTCTTTCGCGCTGACGATCGCCTTCGCGGTCGGCATGTCGCTGCTCGTCGCGTTCACGCTCGACCCGATGCTGTCGTCGCGCTTCGTGCGCTTCATCCCCGAGGAAGAGCGCCTGCGGACGCGCGCCGGCCGCTTCTTCGAGCGCATCGGCCACCAGTACGACAAGCTCGACGCCGGCTATCACACGATTCTCGGCTGGGCCCTCGATCGGCCGTGGACCGTGCTGTTCATCGCAGGCGCGACCTTCGTGGCCAGCCTGACGCTGATTGGCGTCATCGGCACCGAGTTCGTGCCCGACGAGGATCGCGGCGAGTTCCTCGTGCTGGTCGACCTGCCGCCAGGCACGTCGTTCGACGAGAGCGTGGCGCAGATCTCGCAGATCGAGCAAACGCTCGGCAGGATTCCCGAAGCCACGCAGGTGTTCAGCACCGTCGGCGTGCAGGGCGACGTCCGCTCGTCCGAAATCCAGGTGCGCCTGACGAAGAAGGAGCAGCGCACGCGGGGCATCGCGGAGATCAAGGCGGACGTGCGCGCCCAGCTGAACAAGCTGCCCTTCGCCGACATCAAGGTCGCCAAGCCGCAGTTCATGCAGGGCGCCCCGAACCAGGCGCCCATCGAGCTCTACGTCCGCGGCGACGACCTGCAGCAGCTCCAGCGCATCAGCGACGAGCTGACCACGAAGATCAAGCAGATCCGCGGCGCGGTCGACGTCAAGAGCACGCTCGTCTCCGGGCAGCCGGAGATGGTGGCGCGCATCAACCGCGAGATGGCGGCCGACATCGGCTTCGACGTCGGCAGCATCGCCGGCCAGCTCCGCGGCATGGTGGAAGGCGTCGTGCCCACGAAGCTGCGCGACGGCGACCGCGAGCACGACATCCGCGTACGGCTGGCACCCGAGTTCCGCAACGACTTCGCGACGCTGAGCCGCACGCCGCTCTACGCGCCCAATGGCGCGGTTGTCCGCGCGGGCGACCTCGTGCGGATGGAGCCGGGCGTCGGGCCCAGCAGCATCGACCGCGAGCAGCGCCGCCGGCAAGTGAAGGTGGGCGTGGATCTCGACGGCCGCCCGCTCGGCGACGTCTCCGCGGAGGTCGAGAAGGTCTTCTCGTCCGTCTCGATGCCGCCCAACTTCGAGCATGGCTTCTCCGGCGACGTCGAGCTGATGCAGGAGTCCGCTCAGGCCATGGGCCTCGCGATGCTGCTCGCCGTCGCCTTCATCTACATCGTCCTGGCGTCGCAGTTCGAATCGTTCGCCGAGCCGATGCTGATCATGCTGTCGCTGCCGCTGGCGATGGTCGGCGCGCTGCTCGCCCTGCTCGTGACCGGGCATCACGTCGGCATGCCCGCGATGATCGGCGTCGTCATGCTGATGGGCCTGGTGACGAAGAACGCGATCCTGCTGGTGGACTACACGAACCAGCTGCACCGCGAGGAGGGCCTGTCGGTTCGGGACGCGCTGCTCAAGGCGGGCCCGGTCCGCCTCCGCCCCATCGTCATGACGACGATGGCGATGATCCTGGGCATGTTGCCGTCGGCCATGGGCCGTGGGGACGGCGGCGAGTTCCGCGCGCCGATCTCGGTGGCGACCATCGGCGGGCTCATCACGTCCACGCTGCTGACGCTCGTCGTGGTCCCGGTGTCCTACTTGCTGCTCTCGCGGTTCCTGGGCTGGCTGCGGGCGTTCCGCGCGTCCGGCAAGATGCGGCTGAGCCCCGTTGTGCGCGCGACCGGCATGGTGCTGCTCGCGCTGCTCCTCGGCGGGCTGCTGGCGGCCGCGAACGTTTTCGGCGGGGAACTGGACAGCAAGCAGGGGGCGGGCGCGCCCGTGGCGTTGACGTTCGACAAGGCGCTCGAGATCGCGCTGCGCGACAACAAGCAGTTGAAGGTCGATCAGGAGTCGGTGCGCGCGGCCGACGGGCGCGTTGCCGAGGCGCGCGCGGCGTTCCTGCCGACGCTCGACGTGGCGTTTCAGTACACGCCGGCGCAGGAGTTTCCCCTCATCAAGATCCCGGCCGGCATCTTCGGCCCCAACGAACAGACGTTCCAGGCCGCCTTCACGCGCCAGAACGTGATGCAGATGGTCTTCGCGCAACCGCTCTACACCGGTGGACGGCTCCGGAATCAGTACGCGATTCAGGCATCCGCGTCCGACGAGGCGCGCCTCACGCTCGATCGCGCGCGCGAGCAGCTCACGCTGCAGGTCGTGGAGACGTTCTATCGGGCACTGCTGCAGGAACAGGGCATGACCGTCGCGCAGCAGGGCGTGGACCTGGCGCAGCAGCAGTTGAACCTGGCGAAGACGCGGTTCGAGGCGGGATCAGCCGCGCGCTTCGACGTGCTGCGTGCGGAAGTGGACCTGGCCAACGCCAAGACGACGCTCATCCGCGCCCGGTCGCAGCAGGACATCGCGTACCAGGCGCTGCGGACGGTGCTCTCGCTGCCGCCGGAAACGCCGCTCGACGTGCAGGGCTCTCTGGAGCAAATCGAGCGGCTGCCGGCACAGGCCGAGCTGCTGTCCACGCTCGACCGGCGGCCCGACCTCAGGGCCATCGGCGCGCTGCGCAGCCAGGCCGAGTACGCCGTCGCGCTGGCCGATGGCGAGTGGAAGCCGAGCTTTGCGCTGACCGGCAACCTGCAGTACCAGCAGGATGCGGTCAACGCGCAGTTCCTGGACGCCACGAACCGCAGCTATGCGGTCGGCTTCGCGATGAAGATTCCGCTGTTCGCGGCGCCGGGCGCAATGGCGCGCAAGGCAACCGCCGAAGCGCAGGTCCGTCAGGCGAGGAACGGGCTCGATGCGGCGATCGACAACGGCCGGCTGGAGGTCACCTCGGCATACACCGAGTGGGAGGCCGCACAGGAACTGGTCGACGCGCAGCGCAAGGCCCTCGACCTGGCGCGCGAGAGCCTGTCGATTGCCCAGGTCTCCTACGAGAACGGGCTGATCACGTCGATCGAGCTCTCCGACGCCCGGCAGTCGTTGATCGAGACCGAGTGGAACCTCGCGCAGGCGAAGTTCGCGCAGATCCTCGCCGCGGCGAAAACGCGCTTCGCCGCGGGAATCTAATCGAGGGACGAGGGATCGAAGGACGAGTACGTTCGTCAGTCGTCATTCGTCAATTGGCAACCGGCAGCGCGATCGGCCCGAAATGTTCCTCGTATCGGGCCGCGAACTCTTCGATCGTGTAGGAGTGGCTCGTGCCGCCAAGATGCTCGAGCACGTAGGCGGCCGCGACGCTTCCCAGCCGGCCCGAGGTCCGCAGATCCAGGCCGGCTACCATCCCCTTCATCAGGCCGCCGCGGTAGGCGTCGCCGACACCGGTCGGGTCGACGATGGCTCGCGGCGTCACGGCGTCCACGTCGATGCGGTCGCTCGCGGTCATCAGCGACGAGCCGTGCTCGCCCCTGGTGACGACGAGGATGCCGGTGTGCGCGATGAGCGCTTCCTCGTCGAGGCCGGTCTTCTGTTTCAGGAGCTCCAGCTCGTAGTCGTTGAGGATGAGAACGGCCGCGCCACGCAGCCCGTCGAGCAGGGCCTCGCCGGACATCCGGGCGCACTGCTGACCAGGATCGAAGATAAAGGGGATCTCGAGCGTCCGGCACTCCTCCGCGTACTGCGTCATGGCCGCGGGGTCGTTCGGCGAGATGATCGTGAATCGCACGTCACCCGCCGTCCGGAACGACAGCTCGGCGGCATTCGCCATGGCGCCGGTGTAGAACGACGCGATCTGGTTGTTGTCGACGTCGGTGCTGCAGAAGAACGAGGCCGTGAACTTGTCGGGCACCTCGGCAACCAGCGACGTGTCCACGCCGGCGGCATCGAGCCAGCGACGGTAGTCGCCGAAGTCCTGCCCGGCGGTGCCCATCAGCCGCGGCCGCTCTCCCAGCAACGCCAGCGTATACGCGATGTTCGGCGCGCATCCTCCGCGCCGCTTGTCCATCGAATCCACCAGGAAGCTCAGGCTCACCCGCTGCACGTGCTCCGGCAGCAGGTGTTCGGTGAACTTGCCTGGAAACGACATCAGGTAGTCGTACGCGATCGAACCCGTGACGACAATGCTCATGAGCGACATCTCAAAGTGCGAAGTTGGAAGTCAGAAGTGCCAAGTGAGTGAAGTGGGAAGCGCACTCCTCACTTCACACGTGGCACTTACATATATTTGCCAATAATCGGTTCGAGCTCGTGCTTCACGGCGGCAGGAATGGACTCCGGCCGCGTGATGATGGCGGACTTGAGCGCGGTGGCGCAGGCGCAGGCGCGTGTCGCCGGCACCTGCTGCACGGCTTCCGCGATGAGCTGCTGCGCGGTCTTCGCGTTCTGGAGCAGCGTCGCAATCACCATGTCCACGGTCACCGCGTCGTGGTCGGGGTGCCAGCAATCGTAGTCGGTCACCAGCGCGATCGTGCTGTAGCAGATCTCGGCCTCGCGCGCGAGCTTGGCTTCCTGCAGGTTCGTCATGCCGATGATGTCCGCGCCCCAGGAACGATAGAGACGCGATTCGGCCAGCGTGGAGAACTGCGGTCCCTCCATGCAGACGTAGGTGCCGCCACGGTGCACCGTGGCGCCGACCTTCTCGCCGGCGTCGCCGGCCACCTTCGCCAGCGTGCCGCAGATCGGGTGCGCGAAGCCGACGTGCACGACGATGCCTCGCCCGAAGAAGGTGCTGATGCGCCCGCGCGTCCGATCGATGAACTGGTCGGGCACGACGATGTCGAGCGGCTTCAGCTGCTCTTTCAGGCTGCCCACGGCGCTCGCCGAGAGGATGGCCTGTACGCCGAGCTTCTTCATCCCGTATATGTTGGCGCGGAAGTTCAGCTCCGACGGGCTGATGCGATGTCCCGCGCCGTGCCGCGCCAGGAACGCCACCCGGCGTCCCCGCAGCGTGCCCAGCACGTAGTGCCCCGACGGATCCCCGAAGGGCGTCGTCAGGCTCACTTCCTGTCGTCCGGTCAGCTCGGCCATGTCGTACAGGCCGCTGCCGCCGATGATGCCAATCTCTGCGTTCATTCACTGCTCCTCGGCCGAACTAAAGTTCGGCCCTGCGTACCGTACGGGGCTGAAGCCCCGCCGCCACTGCGCGCCGTTACAAAGCCCGCTCGATGACGATGCGCCCGTCGCGACGGCGGAAGTAGCCTGCCGCGATCTCGGGATCGTGCTCGAACAGGATCAGATACTCGTTTGCCACCGCCTCGTCGACGAACGCGCGCTTGAAGGCAAGCGTGTCCATCGGGTAGAGGTCGTATCCCATGATGTACGCGAGCGGCAAGTGCGCAGCCGTTGGCATCAGATCGGCGATGAACACGGCGACCTTGCCGTCCGATTCGATCTGCACGATCTGGTGGTGCATCGTGTGGCCGCCGGTTCGCCGCAGGCGAACACCTGGCGCCACCTCGCCGTCCTGCTCGACGAAGTCCACGCGGCCCGCCTCTACGAGCGGCACGAAGTTCTCGGGCAGGTAGCTCGCCCGGTTCCGTTCGTGCGGGTGCGTCGCGTCGTCATACTCGCCGCGCCTTACCGAATAGCGGGCCCGGGCGAATCTCGGCACGGGCCGGCCATCGGCGCCACGGCCCGTGAAGCCACCGGCGTGATCGAAGTGCAGGTGAGAGGCGATCACCAGATCGATGTCGTCCGCCACGAGTCCGTGATCGGCCAGGGCGTGATCGAGGTGCCGCCGCCGATCCAGGCTGAAGATGTCGGCGAGCTTGGGGTCCAGCTTGTCGCCCACTCCAGCGTCGATCAGGATCCACCGGCGCCCGTCGCCGACCAGCCAGGGCCGCGTGGCCAGCCGGATGCGATTCCGGCTGTCGGGAGGTGCGCTCCGCTCCCAGAGCGTCTTGGGGACGACGCCGAACATGGCGCCTCCGTCGAGCGCGAAGTAGCCGTCGAGTGCCGGACGCAGTTCGAGCCGGCCGAGTCGCAGGGCCTGACCGCTCACGCGCGGTCCCCTGGGACCTCGGTGCGCTCCTGCTTCAGCTCGACGAGCACGCCGCCGGCCGCCGAGGGATGGATGAACGCCACGCGCGAGCCGTGAGCACCGGCTCGCGGTACCTCATCGACCAGCTTCACACCTCGCCGGCGCAGCTCGGCAAGCGCCGCATCGAGGTCCTCGACGCGTAAGGTGATGTGGTGCAGCCCCGGCCCGTGCCGCTCGACGAACCGCGCGATCGCCGACTCGGAAGAGGTGGCCTCGAGCAGCTCGAGGGCCGGCTCCCCCACCGGGACGAACACCGCGCGCACGCGCTCCGATGGCACATCGTGCGACGCCGACACCTCGAGGCCCAGCGCGTCGCGATAGAAGGCCAACGCCTCGTCGAGGCCGCGGACGGCAATGCCGATGTGATCGAGCGTCGCCTTCATGCGCCGCACACTTTGTCGAGCAAGCCGGCCACGGCGGTGTAGGGATCTACCTTCCGTTCGGCCACCTGCCGGCCAAGCTGCTCGAGTTCGCCAGCGGCCAGCTTCCGCCCGGCGCGATCGAGGAAGGCCGACGTCAGCAGCTCGCGCAATCGGTACTCGGCGCGCTCACGGCGTCGAAGGTCCACTTTCCTTGCGGCGCCCGCGCGAAACTGGTCGATGGCCTCGAGCACCTGCGGCACGCCGACTCCGCGCGTGGCCTCGGTCTTCAGCACCGGCGGCGTCCAGGCCCCGGCGTCTGTGGGAGCCAGGCCCAGCACGGTCTCGACGGCCGCAACCATGCGGTCGGCGCCCTCGCGATCCGACTTGTTCACCACGAACAGATCCGCGATCTCCATGATGCCGGCCTTGAGCGCCTGCACCTCGTCGCCCGTGCCTGGCACCAGCACCACGACACAGACGTCCGCGGTGCGCACGATGTCCACTTCCGCCTGCCCGACGCCAACGGTTTCGATGATGACACACTCGCGTCCGGCGGCATCGAGCAGCAATGCGGCATCGGCGGTTGCACCTGCGAGTCCGCCGAGATGCCCACGCGTCGCCATGCTGCGAATGAAGACGCCGGCGTCGCCCGCATGCGCCTGCATGCGGACGCGGTCGCCGAGAATGGCCCCGCCGGTAAACGGGCTGGTGGGATCGACGGCGATGATGCCCACGCTCACGCCGCGGGCGCGAAGCGCGCGCGCGATCTGATCGACCAGCGTGCTCTTGCCGGCGCCGGGAGGCCCGGTCACGCCCAGCGTCCAGGCGCGGCCCGTGCGGGGAAACAGCGCGGCCATCATGGCGGTGGCGTCGGGCGACTCGTCCTCGACGAGACTCAGGGCGCGGGCAAGCGCACGCGGGTCTCCGGCAAGGACACGGTCGGCGAGCGAAGCGGCCTCGGGCACGGACGATTCAGGCCAGCAGCTGACGGGCGATCACCAGCCGCTGAATCTCGCTGGTGCCCTCGCCGATGGTGGTGAGCTTCACGTCTCGAAAGTACTTCTCGGCCGGGTAGTCCTTCACGAAGCCGTAGCCGCCGTGGATCTGCACCGACTCTTCGGCGGCGCGTACGGCGGTCTCGCTGGCGTAGAGCTTCGCCATGGCCGACTCCAGCGTCGTCCGGCGGCCGCGATCCTTGAGATACGCGGCGCGATACGTGAGCAGCCGCGCGGCCTCGATGCGCGTGGCGACGTCGGCGAGCTTCCATTGAATCGCCTGGAACGACGCGATCGCCCGGCCGAACTGCCGTCGCGCGAGCGCGTACGAGCGGGCGGCCTCGAAGGCGCCTTGCGCCAGGCCGACGGAGAGCGCGGCTATCCCGATGCGCCCGGCGTCGAGCACTTGCAGGGCATTGATGAACCCCTGCCCTTCCTCTCCCAGCAGGTGGCCGATCGGAATGCGGCACTGCTCGAAGCGAACCTCGGTCGTCTCGCTCGCGCGCATCCCGAGCTTGTCTTCCTTCCGTCCTGCCAGGAACCCCGGCGTGCCCCGTTCGACGACGAACGCCGAGATGCCCTTGGCGCCGTGCGTGCGATCGCTGACGGCCATCACCACCATGACGTCCGCGCTCGCGCCGTGCGTGATGAACGTCTTCGCGCCGTTCAACACCCAGCACTCGCCCTCGCGCGTCGCTGTCGTGCGCGTGGCCGCGGCGTCGCTGCCCGCGTTCGGCTCGGTGAGCGCCCAGGCGCCGAGCTTCTCGCCGCGAGCCAGCGGCACGAGCCACTGCTGCTTCTGCGCCTCGGTGCCGAACATCGCGATGTGCGCGGGCCCCAGGCCGTTGTGGGCGGCGACCGAGAGTGAGACCGACGGATCGACGCGCGCCAGTTCCTCGATGCAGAGGCAGTAGTCGATGGCGGACATCGCGGCGCCGCCGTAGGTCTCTGGGAACTGCACGCCCATCAGTCCCAGCGCGGCGAGTTTCGGCACCAGCTCGGAGGGAAAGCGCTGCGCGTCGTCCCACTCGCGCACGTGAGGGCGGATCTCGGCCTCGGCGAACTCACGGACGGTCTGACGAAGGAGCTGCTGCTCGTCGGTGAGTCGGAAATCCACGCGTGCCTCTGGGCCGGAAAATCATATCATTGGGCCAGAAAGGTCTCCCGGCTCCCGAAAGGACGCTGCCAACCGGATGCGACTTCAGCGACTGCTCATTCTCTCCACGCTCGCGCTGCTCACCACGGCGCTTCCCGCGCGCGCCGACCTCACCGCCTTCATCGGCACACAGTCGGCTCCGTCGATGCGGACGACCACCGGCATCTCAGCCGGCATGGGCGTCCTCATCATCGGCTTCGAAGGCGAGTACGCGCAGGCCCACGGCGACGACATCTGCCTGGCCGCGACGGCGTCCAGTACCGGCGAATGTGCGCCGTCGCTGCGCACGGTGATGGGGAACCTGTTGATCCAGACGCCTCGCGGGATCGTCCCGCGCCTGCAATTCTACGGGACCATCGGCGGCGGCTACTTCCGGGAGCGCTTCGAACCGATCGGCGTGCAGAACACCGGTTTCGGGACCAACGTCGGCGGCGGCGTGAAGATCGATCTGGTGGGACCGCTGCGACTCCGTCTCGACTACCGGATCTTCAAGCTTGGAAGCGACGCGGTGTACGGAACATCGAACCGGTTCACGGTCGGGGCGAATATTGCCTTTTGAAAGTGCGGAGTTAGAAGTGAGAAGTGCACAGTGATGAGAAGTGCAAAGTGAAATGGGAAGTGGGGAAACTCAAACAGATCGAGGCGGTCGCAGCGTCGTGCCGCGACCGCCTCGTTGGTCTTGCCTGGAGCCCGTAGCCTGTAACGCGTAGCCCGCTTTTACTGTGCGGGCGGGGCCGGTGGCGCGGGCGCGCTGAAGTCCTCGATCAGCTTCAGCTCGGCGCGGCTCAGGCCGGCGAACGCGTCGCGGTAAAGCGGGAACAACTGCTGCACTTCCTGCGGGTAGACTTCGGCGAGGATCTTCGAGATCGTGTAGTCCCCACCCTTGAGCGCAGGCGAGAGGAAGTTGATGTAGAGCACCGTGCCGTTAGGACCGGGCTCGGCGGCCTTGAACAGCTTCCAGCCGGCAGCCTGCTGCTTGCGCTCGGGCTTGTCGCTATTGGCCAGGGCCTGGTGGAGTTTCGCCATGACCTTCTCGAAGTCTGCCGCCTTGTCCGGCTTGATGAAGAAGGTCAGCATGGCCGCGTCGCTGCTGAACATGAACGGGTTCGGCTGCGGCGCCGCCGGCTGCGCCGGGGCCGCAGGCGCAGGCGCCGCGGGCTGCTGCGCCGGATCCTGTGCCGACGCCAGCGTTGCGAAGGACAACCCTCCGGCCACGAGGGCCGCCACCATCACGTTCCGGCGGCCGCGTGCCGTCCGGCAGTCGAATCCTGTCATCGAGCGTCCCTCCTCAAGGGGGAAAACCCTACTGTATCGTACGGGTCCAGTTTCGAGAAAAAGGAAAACCGCTACACGAACATCGTCATCACGTCGTTCGCCACCAGCATGCCGTCCCGGGTCAGCCGGACGCGGTGCCCTTCGATGATGAGACGGCCCGCTGATTCCTGCGGCCTGAGGGCCTCTTCGTAGCGTCCCCAGGCGTCCAGGCCGTACCGCGCGCCAATCTCGTCGAAATCGAGGCCGGCGGTCAACCGTAATCCTGTAAACAACGCATCACCGAGGCACTCATCGGCCGGACGTTCACGCGACTCAGCCACCGGCGCGTCGCCAGCGGCCATCCTGGCGATATAGTCCGACGTCGGCGCGACATTCTTCCACCGCCGGGCCCCTCGCGTCGAGTGCGCGCCGCAGCCGAAGCCAAGCCAGGCGCCGTCCTCCCAATACTTCAGGTTGTGGCGGGATTGCCTTCCGCGACGGGCGACGTTGGAGATTTCGTACTGGCTGTACCCCGCCGACTCGAGGCGGTCGAGCGCCCACAAGTACATGTCTGCCGCGTCGTCGTCGGGCGCGAGCGACCAGCGCGCGCGCGCCATTTCTTCCCGCAGTGGCGCGTTCGGATAGAGCTCCAGCAGGTAGAGCGAGGCATGGTCCGGGCCAAGTGCGACCAGGCCGTCCACAGTGGCCTGCCAGTCAGCCAGTGCCTGCTCCGGAAGCCAGAGCATCAGGTCGAGACTGGTATTGCCAATTCCGCCTTCTCGCACCTGAGCGAGCGCGTCGGTCGCGCGTTGCGCGCTATGCTGCCGCCCGAGCCGCTTCAGCTCCGAATCGTGCAGCGACTGCACGCCGAGGCTGACGCGATTCACGCCGGCCTCGCAAAAGCCGCGCATGCGCCCGGCCGACACGGTCTCGGGGTTCGTCTCGAGCGTCACCTCGGCGTCCGACGAGATCGCGAACGACGCGCGGCACGCATCGATCAGGCGCCCAACCTCCCCGGGCTCCAGCAGCGACGGCGTGCCGCCGCCGAAGAAAATCGTATCGGCGTCTGATCCATCGCCTGCACGGCGGATTTCTGTCTCGAGCGCGTCCACGTAGCGGCGCTTGAGATCGCCCTCCAGGAGTCCGCGGTTGAAGTTGCAGTAATTGCAGATGTGGCTGCAGAACGGTATGTGCAGGTAGAGACCGAGGGGGGTCAAGGGATTTCAGCTGGCAGCTGGCAGCTGGCCGCTGGCAGCTGTCAGCTGCCCGCTTTCCCGCCGGTCCATTTGAGCTCGGCCCGACCGTCGTGCCGTTCTTTGTGCTCGCGCAGTTGCGCGCGGACGGGACCGCCGCTTCGAGACGGCAGCTTGCCGGGCCGCTTCAGGGTCTTCCACAGGGCGTGCAGCTCGTCAGGGCCCGAATTGGACGGTGCGTGCCGGAAATCGGCGCCGTCGAACTCGACGAACTCGCACATCTCGTAGAGGCGCGAGTGCATGCGGAAGCCGACGCGCACCAGGAGCGACTCTGGATCGGTCCGATCCTCTTTTTCCTCGTAGTTCGACGTGAAAATCGTCGCGCGGCGCTCGTTGTAGCGCGTGTTCACGATGAGATTCAGCGTTTCCTCGACCCAGTCCGACGTCTTTTCCGCGCCCAGGTCGTCGAGCACCAGCAGATCGGCCGTCATCACCGGCCGCAGGATGTCCTGCTCGCTCGTGCGATTGGTCGGATCGTACGTGCTGCGAATCACCTTCAGCAGGTCTCGCGTGTCGTAGAAGATGCCGCGCGCGCCGCGGGTCCGGATCACCTGGCGCAGAATCGCGACGGCCAGGTGTGTCTTGCCGATGCCGGGCGCGCCCACGAAGAACAGGCCCTTGTCGACGACGGGAAACTGCTCGGCGAACTGACGCGATCTCGTGAGCGCATTCAACAGCCGCTCGTTCGGGTACGTGATGAACGCCCCGAGGTCGCAGTGCTGATAGCGCCGGGGAATCCGCGCGTCCGCGAGAAGCGTGTCACCGACCTTGGCTCGCCAGCAGTCGCAGCGCGTGACGCGCTGCACGCCGTCGATCTCGACGGGCTTCCACCCAGTGCCGTCGCAGAGAGGGCAGGTCACGAGGAGAATTTAGCACGAGTGCGTGGGGNGCGCAGCCTACGATCCTTGCTTGCGCGCCGGNGGAGCGTCNGTGGCCGATTCGTCCGCGGCACCGCCGGGCGACGCGGCCTTGACCAGATCGGTTGGCGACGACTTCACCATCGCAGTGCTCAGGCGCTGCTCCCAGTCGTCCAGCCCGCGCGCGAGCTCTTTCTTCACGTAGGCCATGAACTCGTTGACCTCGTGCTGCATCCGCTCCATCTTGCGGCGCATGTTGAGGATCACCTCGACGCCCGCGAGGTTGACGCCGAGCTCGCGCGTCAGCGAAAGGATCGTTTCGAGCTGCTCGAGATCCTCTTCTGAGTACAGCCTCGTGTTGCCTTCCGTGCGCGACGGCTTGAGCAACCCTTCGCGCTCGTAGAGCCGCAGCGTCTGCGGATGGATGTCATATTTCGCCGCCACGGCGCTGATCATGTAGTAGGCCTTGCCGCCACGCTTGGTGACCATGGCTCGCCTCCCGAGTAGATCCTCGCCGTCAGGCGCCCGAGCCGTTGCGCGAGGCTGATTTCCAGGCCTCGTCGAACTGCTGGCGCACGTTTTCGCCGTTGAGCGCGCCGAATTCCTTCAGCAGCGCCTTCGATCGCTCGTCGAGCACGGCCGGCAACACCAGCCGGATCTCGACGACCAGGTCGCCGCGGCTGCCGTCCCGCGGGGATGGGGCCCCTCGCCCGCGCAGCCGGAACCGCTGGCCCGAATGAGTCCCGGGCGGCACCCGCAGCCGGGCGGTGCCGCCAACCGCTGGAATCTCGACCTTCGCGCCAAGCGCCGCTTCGTGTACGGCGACGGGCACCACCAGGTGGAGATCGTCGCCCTCGCGCCGGAACAGCGGATGCGGCGCCACGTGCACGGTGACGTAGAGATCGCCCGGCGGCGCACCCAACCGCCCGGCGTGGCCACGGCCGGCGACGCGCACTCTCGCCTGGTCCTGAATTCCCGCGGGCACCGCAAGCGCGACCCGCTCGCTGCGCGCCAGGCTGCCCAGACCACCACAGCCCTGACATCGCTGCTGCACCAGCAGGCCGGATCCCCGGCAGCGCTCGCAGACCCGGGCGAAGACCATGTGCCCGCGCGCCGAGCGGACGCTGCCGCTGCCATCACACGCCGGACACCGCGTGGTCGCGCTCGAGACGACGCCTGTACCGGCGCACTCGCGACATGAATCCTGCCGGACCACCGGTACTCGGAACTCGCCCCCGGCCACCGCCTGATCGAAGGTCAGCGACAGCGCGGCGTGCAGGTCCGCGCCGCGCTCGGGCACCATCGGGCGGCCCGTCGCGCCGCGGAAGACTTCCGCAAACAGATCGCCAAACGTGGACTGCTGATTTGCATGGACGGCGGACGAGAAGTCGAACCCCTCGAACCCCGATGGATCCGTCACCACCAACGGCGGTTCGTAGCCCACCTGGTCGTACCGCTGGCGTCGATCGGGATCGCTCAGGATGGTGTACGCCTCGGCAATCTCGCGGAAGCGGATCGCTGCCTGGTCGTCCCCCGGATTCACGTCCGGGTGGAACTGGCGTGCGAGACGCCGGTATGCCTTCTTCACCTCCGGAAGCGACGCGCTCCGCGTGACGCCGAGGATGATGTAGAAGTCCACCTATTTCCCTTCGTCCACCACTTCCGCGTCGATGACGCCGTCACCCGCCCCGCCCGGCGCGGACTGGCCTTCGCCTGACGGACCCGGGGACTCGGGCTGGGCGCCTCCGGGCCCCCCCGTTCCGCGGTACATCTCCTCCGCGGCGCGGTGCTGGGCCGACATCAGCGCTTCGAGGCCCTGCTTGATCGCGTTCGGATCGTTCTTCTCGAGCGCACCCTTCAGCGTCGTCAGCGCCGAATCGATCGTGCCCTTGACGTCGGCGGAGACCTTGTCGGCGTTGTCCTTGACGAACTTCTCGGCCGCGTAGACGGCCTGGTCGGCCTGATTGCGCAGCTCGATTTCTTCCTTCTTCCGCTTGTCCTCGTCGGCGTGCGACTCGGCCTCGCGCATCATCCGGTCGACTTCGTCCTTCGCCAGGCCGCTCGAGGAAGTGATGGTGATCTTCTGCTCCTTGTTCGTCGCCTTGTCCTTGGCGGTGACGTTGACGATGCCGTTGGCGTCTATGTCGAAGGTGACGTCGATCTGCGGCACGCCGCGAGGCGCCGGTGGAATCCCCGTCAGCTGGAAGCGGCCCAGGGTGCGGTTGTCGCGCGCCAGCGGACGCTCGCCCTGGAGCACGTGCACTTCGACGCTGGTCTGGCTGTCGGCGGCCGTCGAGAACGTCTCGCTCTTGCGCGTCGGAATCGTCGTGTTCCTGGAGATGAGCGTCGTCATCACGCCGCCCAGCGTTTCGATGCCGAGCGAGAGCGGCGTCACGTCGAGCAGGAGCAGGTCCTTCACGTCGCCCGCCAGGACGCCCGCCTGCACGGCCGCGCCGACAGCCACGACCTCGTCCGGGTTCACGCCCTTGTGCGGCTCCTTGTTGAACAGCTCCTTGACGATCTGCTGCACCTTCGGCACGCGCGTGGAGCCGCCAACCAGCACCACTTCGTCGATCTGCGTCGCCGACACGCCGGCGTCCGCCAGCGCCTGCCGCGTGGGGCCAACCGTTCGCTGCAGCAGGGCGTCGACGAGCTGCTCGAACTTCGCGCGCGTCAGCTTCTTCACCAGGTGCTTCGGCCCGGTCTGGTCCGCGCTGATGAACGGCAGGTTGATCTCGGTCTCGGCGACGGTGGAGAGCTCCATCTTCGCCTTTTCCGCCGCCTCCCTCAGTCGCTGCAGGGCCATGCGATCCTTCGACAGGTCGATGCCCTCCTCCTTGCGGAACTCGTCGACGATCCACTCGATGATGCGCTGATCGAGGTTGTCGCCTCCGAGGTGTGTGTCGCCATTGGTCGACTTCACCTCGACGACGCCGTCGCCCACCTCGAGGATGGAGATATCGAACGTGCCTCCGCCGAAGTCGTAGACCGCGATCAGTTCTTCCTTTTTCTTGTCGAGGCCATAAGCGAGCGCGGCGGCCGTCGGCTCGTTGACGATACGCATCACCTCGAGGCCGGCGATCTGCCCCGCCTCTTTCGTCGCCTGACGCTGCGCGTCGTTGAAGTACGCCGGCACGGTGATGACGGCCTGGCTCACCGTCTGGCCCAGGTAGTCCTCGGCGGACTGCTTCAACTTCTGCAGGATCATCGCGGAGATCTGCGGCGGCGCGTACTCCTGGTCGGCGGCCTTCACGCGCACGTCGCCGTTGGCCGCCTGCACGACGCGGTACGGCACCATCGACATCTCCTCGGTCACCTCGGTGAAGCGGCGCCCCATGAAGCGCTTGATCGAGAAGATGGTGTTTTCGGGATTCGTCACCGCCTGACGCTTGGCCACCTGGCCCACAAGCCGCTCGCCCGACTTGGTGAACGCGACAACCGAGGGCGTGAGGCGGCTGCCCTCAGCGTTAGTGATGACGACAGGCTGTCCGCCTTCGATGACCGCCACGACCGAGTTGGTCGTGCCGAGGTCAATGCCGATGATTTTGCTCATAGCTCCTCGTACTCGTGAGGCCGCACTCAGTTCGGCCGTTCGTTTAGGACAGGATCAGTATGAAATGTTAGCCAAGTATCGTCAACCTTAGCAATGCTATGATTGGTCTCGCCACCCTGCCCGGCATGAGGTCTGCGATGCCCCGCCTGCTTCTCGTCGCCGGAACCCTTGCCTTCTCAGTCTGTGCGACGTCCGTGTCGCACGCACAGGTCGCTGCTCCTGCGCACATCTCGGTCACTGAAGGCAGCGTTGCCGTCGATCGCGAGTCGGGTTCCGAGACGGGCTTGCCAGACCTCCCGCTCGTGGAGGGTGATCGCGTCCGTACCGAACAGGGCCGCGCCGAAATCCTGCTCGGTGACGGGTCGGCGCTGCACATGGACGCGCAGACCAGCCTCGACATCAACGGCGCGAGCCTCGTTCGCCTGCTCGGCGGACGCCTGGTGGTGTTCGGGGAGCCGAGTGCCGTCGGCGCGCTGCAGGTCGATGCTGCGCCCGCGTCGGTCCGCCTGACCTCGAGCGGCGAGTCGCGCATTTCGCTCTACGATGGTGGCGCCGGATTGGTACTCGACGTCGCGGTGGTGCGCGGCGCGGTGGAGCTCGTCACCGACGGCGGCACGAGCTACGTGCAGGCCGGACAGCGCGTGCTGGTCGAGGAAGGGGCATTGCCCTCCACACCGGTGCCGTTCAACTCGGCGCAAATGGACAGCTTCTATCGCTGGTCGGCGCAACTGCTCGACCAGCGGCGCGGCACTCAGTCGGCTGCGTACCTGCCCGACGAGCTCACAAGTTACGGGAGCGACTTCGACAACTCGGGCTCGTGGAGCTACCTGGCGCCTTACGGCTACGTCTGGTATCCAACGGTGGGCACGGGCTGGTGCCCGTACTCCCATGGCCGCTGGACCCACATTGGCCATGGCGTCGGCTGGTCCTTCGTCGGCAACGGCGGTCGATGGACGTATCCCACGCATCACTACGGCCGCTGGGGCATGAACGGCGGCGGCGGCTGGTTCTGGATTCCCGGCCGCACCTGGTCGTCAGCGTGGGTGCAGTGGGCCGTGTCGCCGGGCTACGTCGGGTGGTGCCCGCTCGGGGCGAACGATCGGCCCGTGGTCGGCTGGAACGGTGGCGCGGTCGTCACGCCGTACGGACATCACGGAGGACCGTGGCGCGCGTGGACCGTTATGCCAAAAGCCACGTTCGCGCGTGGCGGATCGGTCGGGCGCACGCTGCCTGATCCGCAGGCGCTCCACGCGCCGTCACAGGCCTTCGTCGTGCAGCGCGAGGCGCCCCGCGCGATCATCCCACGCGTGCCGCCCGGGACGCTGACGCCCACTGTGTCGACGCCGGGGAGCGTGGCGACGAGAACGGGCAGCGTGGCGACGCTGCCATCGACGCCGCCATCAGTCATCTACCATCGCGGCACGCCGATACCGCCTGACGCGCAGCGCTATCCTGCGGGCGCCTACGAGCGCGCCGGCGTCGCCGCGCCGCGCGGACTGCCGGCGAATCCAGGCGCATCGCCGGGAACGCCATCCACCCGTGGCGTGACGAGGGGACTGTCCCCCTCGCCTATCGCGGGGGACAGTCGCCCTCACGGCGGCGGCACGATGCGGACAACGCCGGCTCCTCCAGCAACGCCGGCGCCCCCGGCTCCTACGGCAACGGCGGCGCCACCGCCTCCGGCCACCGCGAAACCTGCGCCAAGAGCCGCGCCGCCAGCGACTGGCTCAGGGATAGTCGTCGCGAATCCCGGCGGCGGACCGAAGCACTGACCATTCTGACGTGGCGCACTACGTCGTCCGAATCGCCCGGCATGCGGGCATCGCGCTTCTTTTCGTCGCCGCGGCGCTCGCCGGCACGCTGAGCGGCTTGCTGTTTGCCGCCTCCGGCGACATGCCGCAGGTATCCTCGCTCGACGACTACGCGCCGAGCACTATCACGCGCGTGTACGGCGTCAATGGCGAGGTGGTCGGCGAGTTCGCCACGCAGCGCCGGGTCGTCATCACCTACGACCAGATCTCGCCGCTGCTGAAGCAGGCCATCGTCTCGGCCGAGGACCAGGACTTCGATTCGCATCTCGGCCTCAGCATCCCGCGCATCGTCGTGACGGTCATCAAGGATCTCGTGCGCGGTCAGCGCGCGGGCGCGAGCACGCTCACGCAGCAGCTTGCCAGGAACCTGTTCCTCACGAACGAGAAGACGCTCGGTCGCAAAGTCAAGGAAGCGCTCCTCACGATTCAGATCGAGAAGCGCTACACCAAGCGCGAGATCTTCACGCTGTACTGCAATCACATTCCCTGGGGCCATGGAACCTACGGTGCCGAAGCCGCCTCGCGGCTCTACTTCGGCAAGTCGGCGAAGGACCTCACGCTCGAAGAGGCGGCGATGCTGGCGGGCATCATCCAGGCGCCGTCGCGGCAGAGCCCCTACGTGAGCCTCGAGCGCGCGACGCGGCGGCGGAATTACGCGCTGCAGCGCATGGTCGAGGAAGGCTTCATCACCGCGGCGCGCGCCGACCAGGCGAAGAAGTCGCCTGTTGTCACGGCGGGCCGGCCGTCGGCCGGTGGTTTCGCCGCGTTCTACCTCGAGGAGGTCAGGCAGCACCTCGAGGAACGCTACGGCGCCAAGCGGCTCTACGAAAGCGGCCTGGCCGTCTACACGACGATTGATCCGTCGCTGCAGCGCGCGGCGGAAGTGGCGTTCGATGCCGGCCTGCGCAAGGTGGACAAGCGGCGCGGCTTCCGCAAGCCGGCGCGCAACATCATCGTCGACGGCAGTGATGTCGAGAGGTGGACGACCGAGCGCTGGAAGGGCCCGATGACGGTTGGCGACGTCGTTCCTGCGATCGTGCTCGGCGCGAGTCACGCGCCCAGGACGGCGCCGGCCGGCTCGCTGCTGCTGCGCGCGGGCACGTTGACGGTGGAGGTGCCGAAGGCAGGCTACGCGTGGACGAGGAAGGTGAAGCCGGACTTTCTGCGCGAAGGCGACCTCGTCCAGGCGCGGCTGACGAAGGTTGACGAGGCGACCGCGTTTGCCACGGCGGACCTCGAGCAGGATCCGGTCGTCGAGGGCGCATTGCTCGCGATCGACAACGCAACGGGCCAGATTCGGGCGATGATCGGCGGGTCGGACTTCTCGCGCAGCAAGTTCAACCGCTCGACGCAGGCGCTGCGGCAGATGGGCTCCACCTTCAAGCCAATCGTCTACACGGCCGCCATCGATCGGGGCTACACGCCGACGTCGATCATCGTTGACGCGCCGGTGGCGTTCCCGGCCGGTCCGGGGCAGCCGCTCTACTCGCCGCAGAACTACGACCGGACTTTCAGGGGACCGGTCACGCTCCGCTACGCGCTCGAGCAGTCGCGCAACGTGCCGACGGTCAAGCTGCTCGACAGTATCGGCCCGGCCGTCGCCATCGACTACGCCAGGCGATTCGGGTTCACCAGCAAGTTCCAGCCCTACCTCTCGCTGGGCCTGGGCGCAACAGAGGCAACGTTGCTCGAGGCGACATCGGCGTACACGGCGTTCCCGCACCAGGGCATTCGGATGTCGCCCTACCAGGTACTGCGGGTGGTGGATCGCCAGGGCAACGTGCTCGAGGAGAACCATCCCGAGCCGCACGACGCGATCCGTGCCGACACGGCCTACGTGATGACGACGCTGCTGCAGGGCGTCACGACGCGAGGCACGGCTGCCACCGCCGCGTCGCTCGACTGGCCGATCGCCGGCAAGACCGGAACGATGGACGAGTACACCGATGCGTGGTTCATCGGATTCGATCCCGATATCACGATCGGCGTGTGGCTCGGATACGACGAGAAGAAGTCGCTGGGCAACGGCGAGACGGGCGCGACTGCCGCGCTGCCCATCTGGATCGAAGTAATGAAGTCCTACCTTGCCAAGCGCGGCCGCGAGAACCCGCCGTCGTTCCAGGCGCCGGGCAACATCGTCTTCGTGTCGGTGGACAAGTCCACGGGTGCGCTGTCGAGCGGAGACGATACGATCACCGACGCATTCATCGCCGGCACGCAACCGGAAGGCGCTGCCGCGCGGGCCGCGCAGCCATAGCACGCGGAGCATTAACACGCTGGGCTAAGCCCCCGCCACATCAGGCTCGCAGCAGCACACGATTTCGTGGCGGCGGAGCTTTAGCGCCGCGCGCTTCGGCCCCGCCTCGGCGGCGGCTTCTTGCGATACTCCATCCCCGGCTTTTCGTTGCGCTCCAGGCGCTCGATTATGTCCTTCGCGCGCTTCTCACGCGTTTCGGGACGTTTCGCGTTCTCGAGCCAGGTGACCCACTGCTTCCGGTAAGACGGCGCCTGCGCCAGGAGATTAGCCCAGGCGGTGGGACTGCGTTTGATGAGACGCGCGATCTCGTCGGGGACGACGTCGGGCCGGCGCCACGACTGCGGGGCGACCTTCGTCTCGGCGGTCGGGCCGCGTTTCCTGCCGGCGTCGGTCATCTGCCCGGCATCGACCATGCGCGCGAAGCGGCGGAGGTTCAGCGCAGACCAGGCGCTGCCGGGGCGCCGCGGCGTGTACCGTTGCAGGTGCCTCTGATCGTCGATACGCCGGACGAGGCCGTCAATCCATCCGAAGCAGAGCGACTCCTCGACGGCCTCGTCGTAGCTCACGCCGGGGATACCGGTGTGGCGCTTGTAGAAAACGATCCAGATTTCGTCGCGCGTGTCGTGGTGCCTTTCGAGCCAGCGGCGCCACTGGGCGCGTGAGCGCGGCGTGACCGTGTCCGGCTGGGCCTTTGCCTTTGCCACCTCAGTTCACCGTGATCTCGCCGACCTGATACCAGCCGTCCGGCTGCCGCCCTTCGATCGCGAGCCGTATCACCGGCTTGTGCGATGCCGGATCCAGCATGGCCACGCGGACCGGGTAGCGTCCCGGCGAGATGTCGTACGGCACGGCGATCGTGTTCTCGTAGACCGAGTCGCCGGGCAGCCATTGCCGGACGTCGGTATCGAGCGGGATCACGGTGTCGCCGATCGCCATGGCCAGCGTGTACGGCCGATAGACGGGGGCGACTCCGGCATTGAACCACCACATGTTCACGGCGGCCGTCGATCCGCGCGACACCTGTGATGGGTAGTCCAGCTTCTTCAGCACGAAGCGATAGCCGATCCGCTTCTGGAACTCGTCGAAGGCCGCCTTCCAGTCGTCCGGGATCTTGCTCGACTTGAGGTTGATCGTGGACGCGTGCCACCGGAGCGCCTGGTCGAGGATCGGCTGCAGCGGATACTTCCACTGATGCCAGTGCTCCGGGACTCCGCAGGTCTCGAGCGCGACGGGCCTGGTCTGCCACGCGTTCTGCAGCAGCGCTCCACCGCGCGCGAGCTGCTGGGGGTAAAGGTCCTTCATGTGCGCGAAGTTCCGACCCGGCCTGCCCCAGTCGCCCCAGCAGTCGAGCCGCCAGCCGGCCCCCAGCTTCACGCCGTACTCCAGGGCGGGCAGCGCGTCGAAGTTCATCAACAGCAGCGAGCGGGGAAAGGCCTTGAAGTAGAGGTCGATCAGCTGCTGCTGGATCGACCACGAGGGGAGATACGGCCCCCATCCCTCGCCCCAGTACCCCACCGTGGAGATGTCCACGTGGTTGAGGTCCGGATGGCCGTCGTAGCGCTTACCTGCCTCGACGACCAGGGCGCTCCAGTCGCGCACGTACACCGGGTCCTCGGCGTCCGGGGACCAGATGGCGCCGTCCTTATCCGTCGCGGCATTGGCCCGCCTCGCGCCCGACGAGATGTACCAGTCGGGCATCGCGTGCTTGTCGTCGTAGGGCATGATGCGGATCGCCAGCCGCTGCCCATGCCTGTGCGCCTCCGACAGTGCCGCGTCGATGATTGACCAATCGTATTTTCCGCGCTGCGGCTCGATCTGCGACCAGAACCACCGCACGTACGCGACGCTCGACGCCGGGAAGTCCACGGGCGTAGCCGCGCCCGCGCTGGCGCGTTCGGGGCCGACCTCCGACCACTGCACGCCCTCGTTCAGCGGCTGGCCGTTGAACCGCTGGAACGTTTCGATGCCCATGCCGGGGTTCACGAGCACATCATCGATCTCGGTGGGCCTGACGACGGTTGTCTGAGCCAGAAGCGAAGATGCGGTTGCCAGCACGCAGACGACGATGAGCGAGAGGGTTCTGGACATGGGAGCGCTGTCTAGCAGAGCACGCGAATGACATCCGATCGCGTGATGATGAACGTCTTGTCGGTCTTGAAGTCGCGGACGAGCACCGCCGGGTTCTGGGGCGTGATCATGGTGGCGAGCAGCTCGACGTTCGTCGAGATGTCCACGAACGGAAAAGCTGGCTGCATGATCGTCTCGACGGGCCGGTTCTTCGCCTCCGGATCCGTGACAAGCGCGGAATACAGATGCGTTTCGTTGAGCGATCCCACGAGGCGCTTGTCGTGTGTGATAGAGATCTGCGAGAAGTCGTGCTCGCGCATCAGCTGGACCGCCTTCTCGACCGGCTCGCCGGCCTCGATTGCGCAGAGCTCGCCGGAGAGGCCGGAGGCCACCAGGCTGGCCGCCGTCATGCCGCTCTTCTCGAGGAAGCCCTTCTCGCGCATCCACTCGTCGTTGAACATCTTCCCGAGATACCGTGAGCCGTGGTCGTGGAAGATGACGACGACGAGATCGCGCTCGGTGAAGCGGTCCTTGAGCTGCAGCAGGCCCGCCATGGCCGAACCGGCAGAGTTCCCCGCGAAGATCCCTTCNTCNCGGGCAATCCGGCGCGTCATGAGCGCCGCGTCGCGGTCGGTGACCTTTTCGAAGTGATCGATCACCGCGAAGTCCACGTTCTTCGGCAGGAAGTCCTCNCCGATGCCCTCGGTGATGTAGGGATAGATCTCNTTCTTGTCGAAGATGCCGGTCTCTTTGTACTTCTTGAAAACGGAGCCGTACGTGTCGATGCCCCAGATGCGGATCTTCGGGTTCCGCTCCTTCAGGTAACGGCCCGCGCCGCTGATCGTCCCGCCGGTGCCGACGCCGACTACCAGATCGGTGATGTGCCCCTCGGTCTGCTCCCAGATCTCGGGGCCGGTCTGCTCGTAGTGCGCGTCGCTGTTCGAAAGGTTGTCGTACTGGTTGGCCTTCCACGCGCCGGGCACTTCGCGCTCCAGGCGCGACGAGACGGAATAGTACGACCGCGGGTCATCGGGCTCCACGTTGGTTGGGCAGACAATGACCTCCGCGCCGAACGCCTTCAGGGCGTCGATCTTCTCCTTGGACTGCTTGTCGGTCGTGGTGAAGATGCACCTGTAGCCCTTCACCACGCCCGCAATCGCGAGCCCCATCCCGGTGTTGCCCGACGTGCCTTCGACGATCGTGCCGCCCGGCTTGAGCAGGCCGGCCCGCTCGGCATCGTCGATCATCTTGACGGCCATGCGGTCCTTGATCGAGTTGCCGGGATTGAACGTCTCGATCTTGGCGAGCACCGTCGCCTTCACGACGCCCTGCGTAATCCGGTTGATTCGTACGAGAGGCGTGTGACCGATGGTGTCGAGGATGGTGTCGGCGATCTTCGTCACTGTCCCAGAGTATACATTCGCCCCTTGCACGGCAGGGCTTGCGCGTTAGCAGGCGCGGATAGTACACACACACATCCCCAGATGAGAGCAGAGAGGTGACGTGGAGGCACCGGCCGCGGGCGATCCGCTTTGGTACAAGGATGCCGTCATATACCAGCTGCACGTCCGCGCGTTCGCGGACAGCAACGGGGACGGCATCGGCGACTTCCCCGGCCTGATTGGAAAACTGGACTACCTTGCCAGCCTCGGCGTCTCATGCCTGTGGCTGCTGCCCTTCTATCCGTCGCCCCTTCGCGACGACGGCTACGACATCGCGCACTACCAGGACGTCCACCCGTCCTACGGCACGATCAAGGACTTCCGCGCGTTCCTTCGAGCCGCCCATGACCGCGGCCTGCGCGTCATCACGGAACTGGTCATCAATCACACCTCGGACCAGCATCCATGGTTCCAGGCGGCGCGGCGCGCGCCGGCGGGATCGGTCAAGCGTGACTACTACGTCTGGAGCCCCACGACGCGGCGTTACGAGGACGCGCGCATCATCTTCTCGGACTCGGAGACGTCGAACTGGTCCTGGGATCCCATGGCCGGCGCCTACTACTGGCACCGCTTCTTCCATCATCAACCGGACCTGAATTTCGACAACCCGCACGTGCGCAAGGCGGTGCAGAAGGTCATGCGCTTCTGGCTCGACATGGGCGTGGACGGGATGCGCCTGGATGCCGTGCCGTACCTCATCGAGCGCGAGGGCACGGCCTGCGAGAACCTGCCCGAGACGCACGACGTGCTGCGCGAGCTGCGTCGCGACCTGGACGCACGCTACAAGGATCGGATGCTGCTGGCGGAGGCCAACGGCTGGCCAGGCGACGTGCGCTCGTACTTTGGCGAGGGTGACGAGTGCCACATGGCGTTCAACTTTCCGCTGATGCCACGCATCTACCTGGGAATGCTCCAGGAGGACGCACACCCCATCGCCGAGATCATCCGCCAGACGCCGGACCTGCCGGCCACCTGCCAGTGGGCCATCTTCCTGCGCAACCACGACGAGCTGACGCTCGAGTCCGTGACGGACGAGGAGCGCGACTCGATGTACCGGATCTACGCCGCCGAGCCCCGGATGCGCATCAACGCCGGCATCCGCCGGCGCCTGGCGCCCCTGCTCGAGAACAGCCGCGAGCGCATCCAGCTCGCCAACAGCCTGCTGCTCTCGCTGCCGGGCACCCCGGTCCTCTACTACGGCGACGAGATCGGGATGGGCGACAACATCTATCTGGGCGATCGCAACGGCGTCCGGACGCCCATGCAGTGGACGTCCGACCGCAACGCCGGGTTCTCGTCGACCGACCCGGCGCGCCTCTTCGCACCGCTCGTGATGGATCCGGTCTACGGATATCAGGCCATCAACGTCGAGGCGCAGGAGCGGCTGCCGGCGTCGCTGCTGAACTGGACGAAGCGGATGATCGCCATCAGGCGGCAGCATCGCGCGTTCGGGCGCGGCGCCGTCCAGTTCCTGCGGTCGTCGAACCCGCACGTGCTGGCGTACGTGCGCCAGTTCGACGGCGAGATCCTGCTCTGCGTCGCGAACCTGTCCAGGCACCCGCAGCCGTCGATGCTCGACCTTCATGGCTTCGAGGGACGCGTGCCGGTGGAGCTGCTGGGACAGACACCGTTCCCGCGCGTGGATCCGGCGCCCTATGCGATCTCTCTCGGGTCGAACGGCTTCTACTGGTTCAGGCTGCGCGAATACACCGAGCCTCAGGCCATCGTCAGGCCAGTGCCCGTGTCGACGCCGAAGGCGCTCGACGATCTCGGCGCGCCGCTGCTGCTCGGACGCGTGTGGACCTCCGCGTTCGAGAGCGCGACGCGGCAGATCCTGGAGCGCGACTACCTGCCCCGGCATCTCGCGACACGGCGCTGGTTCGCCGCGAGAGCCCAGGCGCTGCGCCAGGTGCACATCCGTGATCACTCGATGATCGTCGGCGGCGCGGAGCCGGTGGTCCTCGCGCTGCTCGAGGTCGTCTTCGAAGACGGCGCGCGTGAAACCGTCTTCCTGCCGATGGCGTTCAGGGCCGCGCCGGCGTCCGAGGATCTATTGCGTGCGTCGCCAGATCTCGTCGTCGCACGCGTCAGCGGCGCACGCTCGGGTGTCCTTCACGAACGGCTGGACATCGGGGTTGCCGAGGGGCTCGTGGACTGCATCGCCCGGGAGCGACAGATGCAGGCCCGCTCAGGACGATTCGTCGCGAAGGCGACGACGGCCTTTGCGGCGATTCGAGGCGCGGACGCCACGCTCAGCGTCGAGCGCGCGGCGGCCGACCAGGTGAACACGACGTTTCATCTGGGGCGCCGGCTGACCCTGAAGCTGTTCCGTCGCGTCGAACCGGGGCCGCACCCGGAGGTGGAAATCAGCCGCCACCTCACGGAGCGGGTGCACTTCGATCGCGTGCCGCCGCTGGCCGGCACGCTCGAGTACGAAGGCGCCGACGGCGTCACGGCGCTGGCAGTCCTGCACGGCATGGTGCCAGACTCGGTCACCGGCTGGACGCTTGCGCTCGGCGAGGTGGACCGCTACTTCGAGCGCGTGGTCGCGCTACCGGGCCCGCCCGCGCTCGAGCACATCGGGTGGTTCGCCGAAGCGCTGGCAAAGCTCGGAGCGCGAACGGCGGACATGCATCACGCGCTGGCGACCGCTGCCGGCGAGGAGGCGTTCGGGGGACGTCCCATGAGTCCGGACGACGTGTTGCACATCGCGTTGCAGATGCGCAGCCGCGCCGCCGAGGCCGTTGGTCGCGAAGCCGCGGTCCTCGCGGAAGCAGACGCGCTCTCGAGCGTTCCGCTCGACGCTCTCCGCTGCACGCGAGTCCACGGCGACTACCACCTCGCGCAGGCCCTCTGGCACCAAGGCGATTTCACGATCATCGACTTCGAAGGCGACCCCGAGGTCCCGCTTGCGGTTCGACGCACCCTGCAGTCACCGCTGGTGGACGTCGCGGGGATGATGCGGGCGTTCATGTATGCCGCGCAGGTCAGGCTGGCCGCGTGGCGTGAACGGGAACCGGAAACCGCGCGGCGTCTTGAACCGTGGGCCGACTTCTGGTCGCGTGCGGCGGCGAAGGTCTTTCTCGATCGCTACCGCACGACGGCGCGAACGTTGGCCGGACAGTCGTTCGACCCGCCCGGCTTCGACGCGGTGCTGCGGTGCCTTCTGGTTGCGCGCGACCTCGAGGACCTCGCGCGCGAAGTGCGGGAGCGCCCCGCGATGGCCGGGATTCCCCTCGCGGCGCTCGACACGATTCTCGCTGGCGCCTGGCCATAGCGCAGGCAGGCAGTCACTGAAGCACAGGACTGAAGTCCTGTGCCACAGGTGTCAGTGCGGCTGTACCCTTCAGTCTTCGTCGTCAGCCGTCGCAGTGCCGAGGGTGCCCGACGCCTTCTTCATCAGGTAGCTCTTGATGAACGGGTCCAGGTCGCCATCGAGGACGCGGTTGACGTCGCCGACCTGTTCCTTGGTCCGATGATCCTTGATCATCTGGTAGGGGTGCAGCACGTAGCTGCGGATCTGGCTGCCAAACGCGATGTCCTTCTTCTCGCCGCTGATCTGATCGAGCCTCGCCTGCTGCTCTTTCAGGCGCAGATCGAAAATGCGGGACTTGAGGACCTTCATCGCGGCATCGCGGTTGCGATGCTGCGACCGCTCGTTCTGGCATGACACGACGATGCCGGTTGGCAGGTGCGTCAGGCGGACCGCCGAGTCCGTGACGTTGACGTGCTGGCCGCCGGCGCCGCTCGAGCGGTAGGTGTCGATGCGGAGGTCCTTGTCCGGGATCTCGATGTCGATGTCATCCGGCAGCTCCGGCCAGACGAACACCGAGGCGAACGAGGTGTGCCGGCGCGCCGCCTGGTCGAACGGCGAGATGCGGACCAGGCGGTGGACCCCGGCTTCGGCCGACAGCAGGCCGTAGGCGTAGTCGCCGTTGACGGTCAGCGTGGCGCTCTTGATGCCTGCCTCGTCGCCCGGCTGGAGGTCGATGAGCTCGCGCTTGAAGCCGCGGCGATCACACCAGCGCGTGTACATCTTCAGGAGCATCTCGGCCCAGTCCTGCGACTCGGTGCCGCCGGCTCCCGGGTGGATGGTGACGATGGCGTTGTGGCGATCGTGCTCGCCGCCGAGCATCTTGCGGGTTTCGGCGGTCTCGACGTCCTTCTGGAAGTCGTCGAGGCCTTTCAGCAGGTCGCCGTCGACGGGCTCGCCGGCCTGGGCCCACTCGACGAGCACGCCAAGATCCTCCGCGCGGGACTTCAGCGTGTTGCTGAGCGTGATCTCCTCGTCGAGCCGCCGGCGGCGCTGCAGCAGCTTCTGCGCCTCGGCCTGGTCCTTCCAGAAATCGGGCTCGGAGACACGGGCCTCGATGCGATCGAGCTCGGCACGTGATGCGGCAGGGTCAAAGATAGCTCCGGAGATCGGAGGTCCGCTTCACCAGATCCTGATACCGCCGTACCTGCTCGTCGAGAACGAACGCCACGCTGAACTCCAGGGATAGAAGTACGTACGTAGGGCCGNGCTTTAGCTCGGCCATCAAAACTCCAGCATATCAGACGCCNGGTCGGGCTTTCCCGCGCCGCCCGATGGGCAACAGCGCAACGACCGTCACCGCAATCGACAACCAGACGATGAGATCGCCGGTTCGCCCGTAGATGGTCAACCCATCGAGTAGACGCACATCGGCGGTCCACGCGCCCTCGACGAACAGATCCGAGGCCATCAGCACGCGCCCGTACGGATCGACGACGCCGCTCACCCCGGTGTTGGCCGAACGCACGAGATACCGGCCCTGCTCGATCGCCCGCATGGCTGCCATGTTGAAGTGCTGCCACGGCGCCGACGATCGGCCGAACCACGCGTCGTTGGTAATGGTCGTCAGCAGCTCGCTGCCCTCGAGCACGCCTTCGCGGATGAGAGCTGGATAAACGACCTCGTAGCAGATTGCAGTGGATACGGCGGCGTCACCGAGCGGCAGCGTGTTCACACGCGCGCCCGGAGAGAAGTTGGACACCGCCTCGACCAGCGGCGCCGCGAAGAACAGCACCGACTGCATCGGCACGTACTCGCCGAAGGGCACGAGGTGCACCTTGCGATAGACGCCGCCAAGCGTCCCGTCGGCCTTCAGCATGAAGGCGGCATTGTAGATGCGCGGCGGCGTGCCGGCCGCCCCCGCCTCCCACAAGTCGCTGCCGATGAGCATCGCCGTGCCCGTCGTTCGCGCGAGCGTCCGCAGCGCATCGGTCTCGGGTCCCGGCGCGCCGAAGTAGAACGGAGTCGCCGACTCGGGCCAGAGCACGAAGCGTGCGCCCTGCTCAATCGTCGTCTTCGTCAGGCGCATGTACCGTTCGAAAATCTGCGCGCCGATCGCTGACTGCCACTTGTCGTCCTGGGGGACGTTGCCCTGCACGATGCCGACGCGCAGTGGCCGCCCGGTGGAGACGAGGTGATTCGACGACAGTCGCGCCTGTCCCCAGAGCACGATGCCGGCCACGACGAGCGCCGTCGCGCAGAGCGGCATCCATCGCGTGCGGCCCGAGGATCCCGCGAGCCACGCAAGCGACGTGGAGACCGTCGCGACAAGGCACGAGACGCCGAACACTCCGGTGACTGACGCGAGCTGAGAGACGGGCAGCGCGGGCACCTGGCTGTAGCCGAGCAGGACCCAGGGAAAGCCGCCGAAGATGGCGAGGCGGCCGTACTCGGTGGCGGTCCAGACGGCTGGCGCCAGCCACAACGCACGGGACCCGTATCGCACCAGCAGCACGTCGAGCACCGCGGCGAAGATGGCCGGGAACAGCGCGAGGTACGTCACCAGCAGCCCGGCGATTGCCGTGGCCAGCGGCACGCTCAGGCCGCCGTAGCGGGCCATCACCCCGCCCGTCCAGTAGATGGTACCGGCGAAGTAGACCGCGCCGCAGAGCAGGCCGCGCAGGAATGAAGCGAGTGCGGACGGGGACTGTCCCCCTTCACGCGTACGGGGGACAGTCCCCATGATCGAAAGCAGGAGCGGTGTCAGCGCCACCCAGGCGAACGCCGGATGACCGAAGCGCGGGAAGCTGAGCGCGAGCAGCCCCCCGGAGAGGAGGGCTAGTGCGTAACCCAGGGGCTGAACTGCTCTTCCTTCTGGAGCTTGCTCGCGATGCGATCGGCATCCGCGCGGTTCTGGTAGCGGCCGACCTGCACACGATAGACAGGAGGCTTGCCCGGCAGCGGGTTCACGACGTACGCGGGATAGCCCTTCCCCGCCAGGCGCTTGACGACGGCGTCGGCTTCGGAGCGATCGCGGAGCGCTGTGAGCTGCACGGCGTAGCCGCCAGACGTCACGGCCGCAGGCTTGTCCTTGTCCACGGGCGCGGCCGGCTCGGGCTTCGGCGCGGCCTTCTCCGTCACCGCGGCCTTGTCGGTCGCGGCAGCCTTCGGCGGCGCGGGCGCTGGTGCAGTCGCGGCGGGCTTGGCTTGCGCCTTCGCCGGCGTCGCGAGCGCGGTGTCCTTCGGCTTGACTGCGGTCAGGTCCTTGTAGGCCGACGTGTCTTCCTCGGGCACCGGCGGCGTTGGCGGGTTCGCCTGCCCCTTCGGCACTGCGCTCGATGCTGCCGCTGGCGCGGGCGCGATCGGCGCTGACGCTGGTGCGGCCTGCCCGGCTGTCTCGAGCTCGGCACTCGGCGTCGTCTCGCCGCGGCCGCTGCGAACGCCACGACCGACCATGACACCGCAGAGGAAGATGACGACCGACACGACGGTCGCCGCCATGAACAGGAAGATGAGCTGCTTGCCGTTCAGTTGAATTTCGTGGAACCCGTCGTCGCTCATAGTTTTCCGAGCCCCTGGGCCGGAGAGCTCGACCGACAGTGTAACACCGCTATGGGGCCTTGGGCGGTTGAGAGCCCAGCTGCTGGAGCAGCTTCGTCGCGTCGGTGAGCCCCGGTGAGAGCGCCAATGCGCGCTCGGCTTCCTTGCGCGCGGAAGCGTAGTCCTTCGCCTGGACGTAGGCCTCGGCCAGCGCCTGATGGGCGGCGGCGGTCTCTTCGCTCCAGAGCGAGATCTTCAGCGCCTCGATCGCCTCGCGCGTACGGCCATTCCGGAGGTGGATGCGGCCCACAAGCAAGTGTGCCTCGGACTGGTAGGGCGACAGATAGATGACGCGCTGCAGCTCGGTGAGGGCGCTTCGGTCGTCCTCGCGCTCGTAGAACCGACGACCGCGATCGAGGTGGAACGTCGCCATCTCCTGCTGCTCGCGCTGCCCGGTCGCGACCAGCGCGGAATCCGTGCGGCCCGATTCCGGCCGCCTGAGAAACGTGCTGACGCGTTCGAGATTCGGAGGGACGGTGGTGCCCTGACTGGGGCGGTCCTCGCCTTCTTCGTATGCGGCCGAGAGGCGCCGGGCCAGCTCGCGCTCGCCGCCGGCTTCCGTGGCCGCGCCCGTCGAGTCGAGCGATGCGGCCAGGACGAAGTGTGCATCGGCGTCCGCTGGATCGCGCCGCACGCTCTCGCGCAGCCAGTAGAGGGCCGCGGCGTTGTCCTGCTCGCGCGAGTAGGCGTAGCCGAGGTTGAACGTCGCGTCGGCCGACGGTTCGAGCTCGACGGCCTTGTTGAAGTAGTACGTCGCGCGGCCGGTCTGCGGCGTCGGCGGCCGGCGCAATTGGATGACGCCCAGGTTGTTGAACACTTCAGGCGACGGAGCCTGCGAGGCGAGCGCCTGCAGGCGTCCGAAGGCATCATCGTACCGCTTGAGATTGATCTCCGCGAGCGCCACCGCGAACACCGCCTGGCGGCGGAGCGGGGAGGCATCGGCGACCGCCAGCGCGACGGTGCGGGCGCCCTCCCAGTCGCCGCCATCGGCGTGGACGTCGGCGAGCGCGAGCCGTGCGCGGTCGAAGTTTGGCGCCAGCGCGATGGCCTTTTCGAGGTAGGACCGTGAAGTTGCCGGCGTCTCGCTCAGCAGGCCCTTGACGAAGGACTCGTAGGCCGCGAGCGGCGGGTGTTGATGCTCGACTTCGGCGGTCGGCACGGTGGCGCCGGGCGACAGCCGCCGCGCCGCCCGTTCGATCGTGGCCAGCACGTCGGCGAGCGGACCGCGCACCTGGAATGTCGCGCTGACCCGGCCCGTGTCGATGCGCACCGCTTCGACGTCGAGCCCCAGCGAGTCGCCGCTGAACGCCAGTTGCCCGCTCACGACCGTCGACGCGCCCACCAGCTGGCCGATCTTGATCGTCGTCGCGCTGGTGAGCTTGGCGCGCGAGGAGAGCTGCAGCCGCTCGAAGGCGCGGACCCGCTCCTCGCGAGTCAGCGCATTGCTGCCGAGCGCGTTCAAGTCGTCGGCGAGCAGCATCGCCACGGCCTCGCCGAGCCACGCCGCGCGCGGGTCGTTGCCGCCCTCGAAGGGCAGCACCAGCGTCGGTCCCGTGACGACGACCTGTGCGCCGAGCGGCGCTGCCGCCCACACGGTGAGCACGGCAGTGAGCACGCCGAGGCGGAGCGTCACGCGGAAGGAGCCTCCGGCGCGCCAACCGGCGGCGCCGCCTCGACCGGTGCGCCGACGCCCATCCGCACCTCGACGTGGCAGGCGGCGTCGCCCTCCGCCTGACAGGCGGTCAGGCTGGCGGAGGCCTCGATGTCGAGCCGGGCGAGGACGCGCTCGACTGCGGACGCGTAGAAGTAGCAGAGCGGGTGCGTGGCGCGGTCGCGCACGCCGCAGAAGATCGAGCTGCGGATGCTCAGGCCGCCGAGGTCGCGTCGAACGCGAACCGTCGCGCGGCTGCCAGTGTAGGTGGCGTGCACCAGGTTGCGCGCGACGCGCATGGCGAGCGCGCGTCGGACGAAGCTCGGCATCGGCGCGAGCAGGCGGCCGTGCCATGCGGGTAGTTCATCGACCGTCCAGTCGCCGGCATATGCGCCGGCGCGGCGCGTCACGGCCTCGTAGGCGTCGCCTTCCGTGCGCAGGAAGCTGAGCACCGCATTGAGCGGGGCCAGCCCGATGGTGCCGTCGCGGAGCCCTTGCGGATTGAGCCAGTTCTCGTAGAACTCGAGTCGATCCGGCAACTGATCCGCGATGCCCTGATGCAGCGCGGCGACGAGCACGCGCCCGATTCCCACGTCCCTCATTTTTCTGCTAGATTGAATGGATTGAGGCGCTGAACTGGCATGTGGAGTGCGGCCATCCTCGCCGGCGGCCGCGCGCGGCGTCTCGGCGGGCAGGACAAAAGCGCGCTCATCGTTGACGGCGTCCGGCTCCTCGATCGCCAGCTGGCGGCCCTGCACTCGCTAACCGACACCATCCTGCTCGTCGGCTATCCCGGTCCCGCGCCAGCATCATGTGTCGTCGTGCCCGACCACCGGCCCGGCACTGGTCCGCTCGGGGCGATCGCGTCGGCGCTGTCGGTGGCCACGACCGAGCGCGTGCTGATCGTGGCAGTCGACCTGCCGTTCCTCACCACCGCATTTCTCGACTTCCTGGCGCGAGCCGACGAGGACGCCGATGCCGTGGTGCCCGTGAGCGGCGGGCGCTGGCAACCGCTCTGCGCGATGTATCGCCGCCGTGCCGCGCCCGTTCTCGACGCTGCCATCGATCGCGGCGAACTGGCGGTCCACACAGCCGTCGCGCGCCTGAACCCGACGCTGATCTCTGGCGACTCGCTGGTGCCGTTCGATCCGGAGCACCGGTTGTTCGCCAACATCAATACGCCGGACGACCTCGGTCGCTGGGGCGTGGACGGCGGCCGGAATCGTACCGCAGCCCCTGAGACGAGTCAAACGACGAGCCGATGATTCTTCCCGTTCACGATCTCCTCCGCGCGCGCCTGTCGGCGCTGCTCTCCGATCGCTTCGGCATCGCGGCCGCCGATCAGCCGTCGATCGTCATCGACTACCCGCCGTCGCGCGCGCTCGGCGACCTCGCGTTGCCCGTGGCCTTCGAGCTGGCGCGGCGCCTGCGCAAGGCGCCGAAAGTGATCGCGCAGGACCTGGCGGGCGCCCTTGGCGACGTCGAAGGCATCGCGCGAGTCGAAGCGACGCCGAACGGGTACTTGAACTGCTACCTGGATCGCGCGGCCTTCCTGCGGGCGCGCATTGCGACTGGCGCAGCGGCCACGCGGCCGGCGGACGACACGGGCAAGACCATCGTCGAACACACGGCGATCAACCCGAACAAGGCGGCGCACATCGGCCACCTGCGCAACTCGGCGCTGGGCGATACGCTCGTCAGGGTCCTGCGCTTCCGCGGTGTGCCCGTGGAGGTCCAGAATTACATCGACGATACGGGCGTGCAGGTCGCCGACGTCGTCGTCGGCTTCCAGCAGCTCGACCCGAGGTCCCTTGACGAGGTTCGGGCGCTCGCCGCGCGGCCGCGCTTCGATTTCTACTGCTGGGATCTCTACGCCCGTGTGACGGAGTGGTACGAGGCCGACAAGGTCCGGCTCGAGTTCCGCCAGCGCGCCCTGCATGACATCGAGCACGGCGGCAACGACACGGCCGCTCTCGGCGCGCTGGTGGCGGACGCCATCGTCCGACGTCACCTCGAGACGATGCGGCGGCTGAACATCGACTACGACCTGCTCACCTGGGAAGGCGACATCCTGCGCCTCAAATTCTGGGCGCACGCCTTCGAGATCCTCAAGCGCCAGGGCACGGTTTTCCTGCAGACCGAAGGCCGGCTGAAGGGCTGCTGGGTGATGAAGATAGACGAGGCCGAGGGGGGCGAGCAGGGCGCGGGGGGCGAAGGGGGCGAGCAGGCCGAGGACGAAGACCGCGAGAAGGTCATCGTCCGATCGAACGGCACGGTCACCTACGTCGGCAAGGACATCGCGTACCAGTTCTGGAAGTTCGGCCTGCTGGGCCTTGACTTCAAGTACCGCCGGTTCGCGGTGAAGGCGGACGGCGCGCCGCTGTGGGCGACGACCAGCGACCCGGCGGCGGACATGCCTGGTCATCCTTCCTTCGGTGCGGCGCGTACCACCTACAACGTCATCGATGTGCGGCAGTCGTACCTGCAGAAGCTGCTGAAGCAGGCGCTCGCTGCGATGGGCCACGTGCGCGAAGCCGAGCACTCGGTCCACTTTTCGTACGAGATGGTGGCGCTCTCGCACGAGACGGCGCGAGAGCTTGGGTACGAGCCAGCAGAAGAAGACGCGAAGAAGCCGTTCGTCGAAGTTTCAGGACGCAAGGGTCTCGGCGTGAAGGCCGACGACCTGATCGATCGGCTCGAGCGGACGGCGTCGGGGGAAGTCGCGAAGCGGAATCCGGACCTCTCGGCCGACGATGTGGGGCGCACCGGACGCCAAATCGCCGTGGCCGCAGTCCGCTACTTCATGGTCAAGTACTCGCGCGGCAAGGTCATCGCGTTTGACATCGATGAGGCGCTGAGCTTCGAAGGCGAGAGCGGGCCGTATCTGCAGTACGCGGCTGTCCGCGCGAACAACATCTTCTCCAAGCTGAAGGAGCGCCTCGGCGTCGACGAAGACGCAGTCCGGGCAAGCGTCGCGACGCTCTCGCCAGACGCACTTTCGGGGCCGGAGGGGGACGAGCTCTGGGCGCTGGTTCTCGAAGCGTCCCGGCTGGATGAGATAGGCGAGCAGGTAGTGCGCTCGCTGGAGTTCTCCGTCCTCGCCAAGCACGCATTCGGCCTGGCACAGGCCTTCAACGCGTTCTATCACCGCGCCCCGATCCTCAACGAGGAGCGGGAGGACGTCAGAGCCTGGCGCGCGGCTGCCACGGCGTACGTGCGCCTGCAGTTGACGCGCGCGCTCGACATGATGGGCATCGAAGTGCCAGTGAGGATGTAATCGTGGTTCGCATCGGCATCACCCGCTGTCATCGCATCGCCGACTACCTCGAGGCCGTTTCGGCCTCGGGCGCCGAGCCCGTCGTGCTCGAGGCCGACCACGGTCCCCAGGGCCTGCTGAATGACCTCGACGGACTGGTGCTGAGTGGCGGTGGCGACGTGGACCCGGCGTTGTTCGGAGAAGCGCCTCTTCCTGCTTACTCTCCGGCCGAAAGAGGGCGTGATGCCGCGGAGATCGCGCTCGTACACACAGCCCTCGTATCCAAGACTCCCGTGCTGGCCATCTGCCGTGGCATTCAAGTGCTGAATGTGGCCGCCGGCGGCACGCTCGTCCAGGACATTCCGACGCAGGTGAGACACTCTCTCGCGCACCGCATCGACAAGCCCAAGGACTTCCCCGCCCACGAGGTCGCCGTCAGCCCGGGCTCGACGCTCGCCGCCCTGCTTGGGATCGACGGGTCCCACCCTCACGTCGTCGTCAACAGTCGCCACCATCAGTCGGTGAAGGCCGTGGCGGCAGGCTTCCATGTGACGGCGAAAGCGCCCGACGGCGTCATCGAGGCGCTGGAGTCGGACGATCGGAGTACGTTCTGCGTCGGTGTGCAGTGGCACCCGGAGAACTTCGGTGCCGACAGCCGGTTCCGTGAACTGTTCCGGGGCCTGATTCAAGCCGCCCGGCCGCGCCGTCGGGGTTGAGCGCCGGGACGTAGCAGTCTCTGGCCGGAATACGGAGTCGGCGACATGTGCCATACATATATGGCATAATGTGCCATATGAAAAAGACGCTGCACATCGATGCGAACCTGCTTCGGGACGCCAGGACGGCCTCCGGGGCCCGGACTGACACCGAGACCGTCCGGCTCGGGCTCGAGGCGCTGGTGCGTCGCGCCGCGTACGAGCGTCTCCGCACGTTGCGCGGAAGTGAGCCGGGGGCACGCGACGTTCCGCGCCGGCGCGGACTTTCCTCTCGGGCGAGGCGCGCCACGGCGTGAGCGTGCTGGTCGACACGTCGGTATGGATCCGCTTTCTCGCGAACCGTGGACCCTACGCGGGCGAGCTGGATGCGCTGCTCGGGCGGGACGAGGTCCGGGGCCACGAGTTCGTCTACGGTGAGCTCCTGATCGGCGATCCGAGCGGCCGCAAGGCTCTGCTGTCGCGCTACGAGCTCATCGATTCGGCACAGATGGTGCCTCACCAGGAGGTTGCGGCGTTTGTTCGAGCGCGGAAGCTCCACGGCCGGGGAATCGGCTGGATCGATGCACACCTGCTCGCATCCGCGCTCGTGAGTGATCTCACGCTGTGGACGGCCGACGCTGCCTTGGAAGCCGTGGCTCGCGAGTTGCGAATCGCCTACCGTTAGAACAGGAATCAACGCAGCATGTCGCCGAGCGCGCCGCCGGCGTAGCCGGTGAGCTCCACATAGCCACGGCCGCGAATCGGATGCCCGTCCCGGGTTCCCTCGATGTCGATGGCGCCTTCCCAATACTGAATGCCCGTGCGCATGCCGACGAGCTCCTGCGCGTCGAGCACAGGCTTGATCGTCAGATCGAGCTTCTCTGACGGTAGGCGGATCTGCCATTCGACCGGGTACGCGCCGCCGCTCACGGGTGAGGTCCAGCGGCGACCGGGTGTCAGCGTGAAGTCGGCCGGATCAAGACGCCTGGGTTGACCGGCAACGGGTGCGAGCGTGCCGCTCGAGTGCGGATCGATCGAGCCGTCACGCCGACGGAGCTCGAAGAGCATCAGGTCGGTCCCGTCCTCGAGCTGCAGCGCGAACCAGTCCCAGCCCTGCTGATACTTCTCGAGGAACGTCGTGCCGAACTCGTGGTCCATCCAGCTCGCGCCGCGGACCCGGAACGGCTCGCCTTCGATCGTCACCGTCCCCTCGGTCGGCATGCGCGTCAACGAGTAGTACTCGGATGCGTTGCCGGGGGTGGCGCCCTTCTGGCTGTAGCCGTGATCGCCGTGCAGCACGGCCGGGCGATCCTCGGTGAGCGTCAGATCGAAGGCGAAGCGCGATTCACGTGCGTGCACCATGTGCCTGCCGTACTCCGACCGCGCTTCCCAGTCGGCGTTCCAGACCGCGAGCTCGCTCCCGGAGGCGCCGGCGGTGCCCGTCCCGGCCCGGTTCAGGCGCTCGGCGGAGACGTACCGCTTCCCTTCGACATCGGTAACCGCCGCGTGCGCGAGAAACAGGTCGCGCACCGCGAACCGTGAGGGGTTCTTCGGCGACAGATCGACGCCAATCCGGAAGAACGTGGCCTGATAACCGAAGCGGCGCCCACCGGTCGTGTCGAGGTTTCCAGTGTAGTACCACCACTCGATCTTGAACGCCGGATGGCTGACGTGGTCCCGCGGCACCGCGAGCGGATACTCCCGCGAGGCCTGGCGCCATTCCTGCGGCGCAATCGCCGTCGCTACCGCGGCCAAGACGATGACGCCGACAATTCTCATCATTCCTCCGGCCGCGCGGCGATATTGGCGACGAGCCGGCCCGGATACGCGCCCGCGAGCGTGGTCACCACGAGCAGCAGTGCCGATGCCTGCAGCAGGAACGCCACCGGCACGTGAAACTGGATTGTCCAGCCGAAGCTCTGCACGTTGATCACGTAGATGAGGATCAGCGCGAGCGCGAAGCCGGCGAGGACGCCGAAGATCTGGCCGACGATGCCGAGCATCGCCGATTCGATCATCACCATGCCCCGGATCTGCGCCCGCCCGGCGCCCAGCTGCCGGAGCGTGGCCAGCTCGCGCCGCCGCTCGATCATCAGCGTGATCATCGTGCTCGTGATGCCAAGCACGGCGACCAGGATGGCGATGGCCTCGAGCCCGTAAGTGATCGCGAACGTGGCGTCGAAGATGCGGAGCACTTCTGCTCGAAGCGAGCGGTTGGTGTGGATGAACGCTCGATGCGCCGCCCCAAGCTGGCCGAGGAGGCGCGACCGCACGTGTTCCGGATCGCGGCCGGCGCGCAGATAGACCGACAGGCTGGTCGGCCTGGCATCGCCGAAGTGGCGGACGAAGGTGCTGCGGTCCATCAGCACCACGCCACGATCGGTCGAGTAGTCGAAGTACACCGCGCCGACGCGGAAGCGGTGCGGCCCGGCAGGCGTGACGAGCTCAATCGTGCTGCCGACATCGGTGCCGAAGCGGTTGGCAAACGGCTCCGACACCAGGACGACGTCGTTGCCAATCGCCTTGCGCAGCGACGGCGCGCCATCCCGAGGCGCCTTGTAGACGAGCGCGCCGTGCTCGAGCAGTACTTGGAAGTCCCCCGCGCCCAGGAAGATCAACCGGTCGCGGTACGGCAGTGTGAGACCCGAGAACCGCTCGACAGCCTCGACGTCCGGATCCGCGCTGACGAGCGACTCCAGGGCCGCCGAGATGGTCGGCTGCGCGTCGAGATTCGAGCGTCGGCCCGTGGCAACAAACAGGTCCGCGTGCAGCGTCTGCGATACCCAGTATTCGACCGTCTCGCGGAAGCTGCCGATCATCACCGCAATCGCGACCAGCATCGCGAGGCTCACTGAGAGCGCGGCGACCGAGATCGACAGCCGCGGCACGGCGCCCGCGATGTTGGCCGTCGCCAGCCTGGTCTCGACGCCGCCCAATCGGCCAAGCCTCCGCGCGCAGCGGGTCAGCAGGGTGAGCGCGTCAGGCACGAGACAGACCGCGCCGAAGACGACAAGCAGCGCGGCGACGAACCCGAAGACCGGCAGGCCCTCGACTGGCGCCTGCCGCGTCGCCAGGATCGCGCCTGCAAAGCACAGGGCGGAGACCATGCGCCGGCGGACCGACGAGGCCGGGTCGATCGCGTCTCGCGCCGCCGATCGAATCGCGTCGAGCGGCGTCAGCCCGCTCGCCTCCCTCGCAGGAAATGCCGCGGCGGCCAGCGCCAGCGCCACGCCAATCGCGAAGGCGCCCGCGACGTCGATCCACGACAGAGCCGGCACGCCCGAGGCTTCAGCCACGTAGAGCGTCGTCACGGTAGAGGCCGTGAAGCCAACGGCCGCGTGCGCAAGGGCCCAGCCCGCGCCAATCCCCATGGCGCAACCGGCGACTCCGAGCGCCAGCGCCTCGCCAAGAAACAGCGTGAGCACCGTCCGGCGCGCGACGCCGAGCGCGCGCAGCATCCCGATTTCCTCGCGCCTGGAGATGACCGACGTCGAGACCGTGTTGTGAACGAGAAAGAGCCCGACGAGCACCGCCACCCACGAGAGTGCCGCCAAATTGAACTGGAACGATGCCAGCATCCGCTCGACCTGCGCACCGCGGCGTGCCGGCCGCTGTACGGCCAGTCCCGCGGGCAGACGCGACGCGATGATGCGCTCGGCGTCGTCCAGCCGTGCCGGATCCGCCAGCCTCAAGTCCACGCGATCGACCCTGCCGAGCCGATCGAACGCCCACTGCGCGGCGGCGATGTCCATGAGTACGAAATTGCCGTCCATCACCCTGGCAGGGCCCTCGTTCCGGAGAAGCGCGCGAATGACGAACGGGTGCACCGCGTCGCCAATCGACAGGGACAGCGGGCTGCCGACCACGAGACTGTGACGTCGGGCGAATCCCTCGCTCACCACAATCGACGCCGGATCGATCAACAGACGCAGAAACGATTCCGCGGTGGCCTCACCGCGCGCTGTCTGGAGCAGGCGATAGTCTCGCAGCGGCTGGTCCTGGAGGATGTCGACGCCGAGTACGCGCACGGCTTCGGCGCGGCCCTGGCTCACGAGCGCCATCGCGTCGCCTTCGATCACGGGGCTGACATCGCCCCATTCCCTGAGCCACCCGAGCGCGTTCAGCCGATCCTCGGAGACGCCCAGGCCGGCGCCGGTGATCTCGAGGGACGTCTTGCCGGCCACCGTGTCGAGGGCGGCTCGAAACCCGCCGAGCGCGCTCTGGTTCGCCAGCCGGATCGCCAGCACCACGCCCACGCCCAGCGCGATGCCAGCGACGGTCAGCATCGTCCGCACGGGCTCCGCGCGGAGGCGCCGCAGGATGAACCAGCGAAAGAGCGTCATCACGGCCTCGGGGCGGCCCCACGGCCTTCACCCGGCGCGATCCGCACGATCCGTCCGTCGCGCATGTGCACGACGCGATCAGCGGCGGCTGCTACCTCGGTTGAATGAGTCGCGAGCAGCAACGTCACGCCGGACGAGCGGTTCAGCTCCATCAGCAGCGCGAGCACGCGGGCGCCCGATTCCGAATCCAGGTTGCCGGTGGGCTCGTCGGCGACGACGAGCGCCGGCTCGTGAACGAGCGCCCGGGCAATCGCGGCGCGCTGCATCTCGCCGCCCGAGAGCTGCGATGGAGCGTGACCCAGTCGATCGGACAGGCCGACGCGATCGGCGAGCGACCGCGCGCGAGAGAGAGCCGCGCCTGGCGACTCGCCCGCCAGCAGCAACGGCAGCGACACGTTCTCCTGGAGCGTCAGCGTCGGCAGCAGGTTGAAGAACTGGAAGACGAAGCCGACGCGGCTCAGACGCACGCGCGTCAGGTCGTCGTCGCTCATCCCGTCGAGAGGCACGCCTTCGAGCGTGACGCGGCCGGAGGTCGGCCGGTCCATCGCCGCGCAGAGGTGCAGCAGCGTGGACTTTCCGCAGCCAGATGGGCCGACGATGGCCACGATCTCGCCGCGCGCGACCTCGAGGCTGACGTCGCTGACGGCGTCGACCCTGGTCGGACCCGAGAGGTACGTGCGGTGGAGACGGTCGGCGACGAGCAGCGGCGCCACGACCCCGATGTTACCGGGGCGCTTCGAGAACTTCGCGGACGCGCGACACCAGGACAGTGGGCGTGAAGGGCTTCTGCAGGAAGGCGACGCCGGCGTTGACGACCCCCCGCCGAACCATCGGGTGGTCCGTGTAGCCCGACATGTAGAGCACTTTGACCGCCGGCCGCTTCGCGAGCAGCGCCTGAGCCAGTTCGGGGCCGCCCATGCGCGGCATCACGACGTCGCTGAGCAAGAGGTCCAGCCGTCCCTCGTGCTGCTCGGCCACCTTCAACGCTTCTTCACCGTTGGCGGCTTCGAGAACCGTATATCCATACTTTTCAAGAACTTCGCGGGTGAGGCTGCGGACGCCGTCCTCGTCTTCGGCCACGAGAATCGTCTCGGAGCCCCTGAGGGAGAGCGAGTTTGAGCTCATCAGTATGGTTGAGCTAGAAGATATACGTCACGCGTAAGCGCCGTCAATTCCTCTCCCCGCGCCGCTGCATCATCATCTATCGAACACTCCCAGCGTCTCAACGTGCGGCGTCACGGGGAACAGATCGAACACGTCGAGCGCCGACAGGCGGTATCCGCCGGCCGTGAGACGGCGCGCGTCGCGCGCCAGCGTCGCCGGGTCGCACGAGACGTAAATCACCCGGCCCGCACCGGCCGCGGCGACCAGCTCGCACGATTCCGGCGAGAGGCCCGTGCGCGGCGGATCCAGGATCACCGTGCGGCCGTCGAGCGCGCCGCGAGCGGCCAGAAATTGTTCGACCTGCGCGCGGTGCACGCGCACAGTCTGCGGATAAGGCGTCGCGTTGACGCGCAGGTCGTCGGCGGCCAGGGCATCGGATTCCACGGCGTCCACTTCGCCACGCCCGGTTGCGGCGTAGGTGACGCCGAAGAGCCCGCTGCCGGCGTAAAGGTCGCACAGCGGGCCATCAGGCACGAAGGTCAGCACGCGGTCAACGAGCGTCTGCAGGAGGTACCTGTTCCCCTGGAAGAAGGCCCCGACATGCCGGCCCAGGCGCACGCTGGTATTCGAGGCGCCACCGGGCGCACCAACGACGTCGTGCACCAACGGGTCGCCGGCGCCGGCCACGAGTCGGCCTCCGCGAGCGATGGCCACACCGCTGGCGCCCGCGACGCCGAGCAGCCTGTCCCAGCGTCCGCGCTCCCGCGCGTCTGCCCTGAGGTCGAACAGGATGACGCGTTCGCTGGCATCCACGTTCTCGCTCAGGTCGAGCGAGACGCCCGACTCGATTTTCCCGTCGACGAGCGCTTTCGAGACCCCGGCAATCACATCGAGGGTCGAATCGAGCAGTTGCCGGCTCGTGGACGGGTCGCACAGATCGTGGGTGGCCTCCCGGTAGAACCCGATGCGGTGGCCGTGAACGTGCAGCCGCGCACGCATGCGGTAGCCGTGCTCCGGCGACGCATGCGTGCCGATCGGGCACTCGACCGGGAGCTTCCCGATCCGCTGAAAGGCGTCGAGGACGATCTCCTTCTTCAGCGCGAGTTGGCGTTCGTAGGCGATGTGCGCGTAGAGACTCCCGCCGCAGCCCGGATCCACTTCGCCGCTGCGCCTGTCGGGCGAAGCCTTGTCGATGTGTTCGACCCGGGCGAACAGCACGCCGCCACGCACCTGCTCGATGCGCGCCGCCACGCGCTCGCCCGGGATCGCGCCGGCCACCAGCGCGACCTGGCCGTCGTGACGCGCGAGCATCCTGCCGCCGGCGGCGGGCTTCTCGATGTCGAGCGTCAGGACGTCCCCGGGGCGCGGCACGGCTACTCCACCGGAAGCGACGGCAGACCTGCGTGCTCGCGCACCAGGCGGTCGAAGGCCGCTTCAATCGCGCTCGTCCACGCCTCGCGGGTCATCCGCTCGCGGAAAGGGGCCAGGTCCGCTTCTGCCTGCGCCTTCAGGCCCTCGCAGTCGGCCCGCGGCAGCCCGGCCCGCGCGGCTTCCAGCAACTGTCGATCGAGGTTCGCAACGCGGTCGACCATCGCCGCTCGCGCGGTGCCGCGCGCATGCTTCGCGGGCGTCAGCATCTGATCCAGCTCGCGGACGACGCCGTCCAGCAGATCGGCGGGCACTGGAGGCCGAGCGCCCGCGCGGAGCGCGGTGAGCCTCGCCATGGCGCGTTCGAGGCGGGTCGCCAGGCTTTCCCGCGGGCGCGGTTCGAGGTTTTCGTTGGACGACGTTGCCGTGACGCCGACGGCGCGGCGCCAGTCATCGAACATGTCCAGGACGTCGTGCTCGCAGTGATCGACGTGCACGGGGCGCCGGCGCGGCCCTTTCGCATAGTAGCGCTCGAAGTAGCGGTCGATCCCGGCGTATGCGACTTTGAGCGGCACGCCCTGCTCCGCCCAGCCGCACACTCGGGCAAAGCTGGGGCCGACGATCCGGATCAAGTGGCCGTCGTTCTTACGGGTCAGGTACGCCTCGATCTCACGGCAGTAGGCGTCGGACGTCACAGCCAGATCACCTCGCCGGACACGACGCGCTCGGTCGACGTCCCGGCGCGAATGAGCAAGGCGCCGTCGCCGTCGATCCCCGCGGTGACGCCGCGCCGTTGTCCGCCATCGGCGTGCCACTCCACCGTCGACCCCGTGGCGCCCACGGCGAGCGCCGACCATCGCGCCGCGACGTCGTCGGAACGCTGCGCGCGCAGGCGCGCGAGCCACGTGGAGAACCTGCGGAGCATCGCCGCCAGGACCGCGCCGCGATCGACGTCTCTGCCGAGCTCGTCCTCGAGCGAGGTCGCGCGCGCGCTGATCTCCGGCGGAAAGGCGCTCGACCGCACGTTCACGCCGAACCCGACGACGACGTGAGTGACGCGGCCCCCGTCCGTGCGGCCTTCTGCAAGGACGCCGCCGAGCTTACGCGCGCCGCGCACGGTACCCGCCGGCGCGATCACGAGGTCGTTCGGCCACTTGATCGACACGGGCAGCCCGGAGGCCGCGTGCAGTCCCTCCGCCAGCGCCACCCCGGTGGCCAGCGTGAGCCATCGCGGCCAGTCGGCCGCACCTTGTTCACGTCCCGCGGCTGTCGCGTCCACGCGGACGACGACCGACACGTAAAGACCCGACCCCGCCGGCGAGTGCCACGTGCGGCTGCCTCTTCCCCGTCCCGCCGTCTGCTGATCGGCGATCACAACCGTCCCGTCTGGACACCCGTGATCCGCAAGCCGGAGGGCGAGGTCGTTCGTGGACGTCGCGAGCGGAAAGAAGATTACCTGCGCGCCGATCGGTGCGATGTCTGGTGAACCAAGCGCCAGATCGAGCGGGCCCGCGAGGTCGGCTGGCAACGTAGATGGCCGGTCGATTGCGGTCACGGGACGTCTGCAGTCTCGATTTCGAGCGAGATGTCGGAGGCGATCACCGAGTGCGTCAGCGCGCCGACCGACACCGAGTCGGCCCCGGTTCCGGCAAGCTCCGGGATCCGCGCGAGCGTCACGCCCCCGGAGATCTCGGCCCGTGCGCGTTTTCCGATCAGGCCCACTGCTTCACGAATCTCTGCCGTCGTCAGGTTGTCCAACAGGACGATGTCGGCGCCGGCGTCCGCGGCCTCGGCCGCTTCCGCGACGCTCTGGGCTTCCACTTCGATCGTGAGCCCGGGCGCTTCCCGCCGCGCCGACTCGACA
>Ga0065712_10067764_pt1 | contig 47548 bp, 73 predicted proteins | sample MisRhiReplicate1_FD_59099 | JGI IMG/M metagenome (GOLD analysis project Ga0065712, IMG submission 59099) | Miscanthus rhizosphere microbial communities from Kellogg Biological Station, MSU, sample Rhizosphere Soil Replicate 1: eDNA_1 v3... | ecosystem: Host-associated > Plants > Roots >...
CTCCGTCTCCGTCTCCGTCTCCGGATGTAGTTCCTACGGAACTACACAAAGAGCACACCGTGGAAATTGCACAAGAAACGCTCGACGCCAGAGCCGGGCGTCTCGTCGAGCGGTATGCCGAGTTGTTCTACCTCCATCGCAGAGGTGCTCGCTATCACAGCCGCATTCATCTGGATTTCATGAAAGCGCAGGAACTCGTGCGGACCTGGGCCGATGATGCGCGCTTGGAAAAACTCGCCATTATCGTGCTGGAAAGTGACGACGAGTGGATTAGTCACACCGACCGCGGGTTCGGGGTGTTCGCCGCGAAAGCCTCGTGGGCGGATGACCGGCTCGCGGCGTGGGAAGCGCAACAGAAAGCACAGGCGAATTGACCGACGACGAACGCATCCGGCAGGCGGAAGCCGAACTGTGGGCGCTGCGCAAGAGCGTCAAACGGAAGCGCAAAGACGCCCACAAATCGGAAGGGAAATTAGCCGCCGCCTTCCGTGAAGCGATGCAGATGATTGACGCCCAGAAAGCCGAGGGCGTGCCGTTCGCGCAGCGGATTCAAGGGCTCGAGGCGGTGCTGCGGCAGGTGTGGCCGCAGACCCGCGCCTGGCACTACACCTGCGACGCCTGCAACGACTCCGGCCTCGTCATGCGCGTCTGTCAACGGGGCGCGCGGTGCAACGGCATCTCGACGCGCATCGATGGGCCGGGCGGGACGCCGGGCAAGTATCGGCGCCTGTGTGCGATCGATCCGCTGTCCGACTACGAACACGAGTATGGGACGCCGTGCTTTTGCGAGCGCGGCCGGCGGTTCCGCGATGCGCCCAAGGCGGGGCCTGACGATTTCAAAGACGCGGGCAAGAGCAAACCGACGAGAATTGGCCGATGAGTATCACACCAACCTGGGAGAACCCGTTCACGCTCGAGGGCGTCTTGGCGCGCTTCTGGAAACGGATCGCGTGCCGGCCTGACATGTGCGCGGACCACCGTCGCCACTTGCTCTACCTCTACACCTACAGCTACGGCAACGAGCTCTGGCTGAAGCAACATCACAAGCGCGATCGCCGCGCCGAGTGGCACGCGATACGGGGGCAGAGGGCGTATCGCTTCCGCGGATCCTGCTGGGCGTGTGAAGCGGCCCCGCCGACCCACTGGCATCACATCGTGCCGCTCGCGCGCGGCGGCGATAATCGCTTCGATAATCTGGTGCCGCTGTGCCGGCGCTGCCATCACACCGTGCATCATCAGGAACTCGCGGTGCCGGCATGAGCCCTTTAGGGCCCGGGTCGCTGCAGCGCCCCAATCGCAACGAAGAAAACCAAGAACCGTTCAGCTTCGTTGCCTCTTCTGAAAGGAACGAGCGATGAGCCCGGCGCGTGCCCTCTCCGCTCGCGCGACGCGGACGTTCACAGCCCGGTCGAAGTATGGCGCGGTCCCGACCGTGTCGCATGGGATCCGCTTTCACAGCGCCGCCGAAGCCCGCCGGTACGACGAGCTACTGCTGTTGGCGCGCGCGGAGCGGATTACGCATCTGGTGATTCAGCCACGGTTCGACCTCTGGGCGGCGTGTCCCATGGAGAACGGGCGGCGCGACATCGTCTGTGTCGGCACGTATGTCGCGGATTTCCAGTATCGCGATCAAGACGCGGGCGGCCGGACGGTCGTGGAAGACGTGAAGGGCATGAAGACCCCGCTCTATAAGCTGAAGAAGAAGATCGCGGAAGCGTGTTATGCGATGGAGATTCGGGAGGTGCGCCGCCGATGAACTGCCCGCATTGCCATCTGCGCATTGAAACCGAAGCCGAGAAGACCAAAGCCCGGCGCGTGCAAGCGAAGTTGTGCGTCGAGTGTGGCGCCCCGGCCCTCGGCTACTTCCGCTGTTTCGCCTGCCGCCGCAAGATTGCCGACCGCAAACGGAAGGGACACTCCACTACATAACCGCGTCGCGTGAGTCACGTCAGAACCGGACAGGCGCATACTCGCAGGCACGTCCCCTAAATCCGTGCGTAATCCGTGATTCGTAATACCCGCGGCCTCAAGCGCGGCGGCAGTCCTGGGCGCCCGAAAGGCGCGAAGTCCAAGGTGACCCGGGAAATGGCGGAATTCTGGCGCGAGTTCCTCGACTCGGAGGCCTACCGCCACTCCGCCATCAAGCGCGTGCTCGCCGGCACCGCGTCGCACCTCGAGAACTACTGGAACGCCAAGCTCCACGGCAAGCCCACCGAACAACTCGACCCGGCCGGCAACATCCTGCAACCGCCGCGTGTGATCTTTGAGCTCCGCCCCAGCACCTAGCGCCGACGTCCGGATGGTCTTCTCGGGCGAGATGGCCGCCTTCATTCAGGACCAGACCCGCCTGATCGACCTCGAGGGCGCCTTCCGCTCGGGGAAAACGACGGCCGCGCTGTGGAAGGTGTATCAGTCCTGCATCGAGCATCCCGGCATCCAGTGGCTGGTGTGCCGCTATGCCGATGGCGATACGCAGAGCAAGCTGAAACCGCCGTGGCGCCAGGTGCTCTACACGGCCGGCGTGACGCCGCGCTGGGACCCCGCCGAGATGTGCGACACGCTGCCCAACGGCTCGGTGGTCTACATCTTCGGCTTGAAGGCGCAGGATCAGGTGAGCCGCTATGCGAAGCTGCGCGGCATGACCTTGGCGGGGATCTACGTCGACCAGGCGGAAGAGTTGCCCCATGACGTGTTCCTCGAGTTGATTGGCCGCTTGTCGCAGGGCGGGCATCCGCATCAGATGTTGATGACCCCGAACCCGCCGGACGAGAACCACTGGCTCGCCGCCGAATTTCCCGCCGAGAACACGCTGAGAGGCCGCAAGTATTACAGCGTCCCCATCTATGCCAACGCGCACAACTTGCCCCCCGAAGCCATTCTCGGCCTCGAGCAGGCCTATCCGGCGGCGCACCCCAAACATCGCAGCGCCGTCCTCGGCAAGCGCGGGCTCAATGTCATCGGCAAACCGGTGTATGGCGGCGACCCGGAGCGCGGGCTGGCGCCCATGTTCAACCGCCAGCTCCACGAGCGCCGGCTCTCGCTGAACCCGATGTTGCCGCTGTGTGAAGCGGTCGACTTCGGCAAGCACCATCCGTGTGTCGTCTGGGCGCAGTTCACGCCGTATGGCGGGATTCAGTTCCTCGGCGGCATTCTCGGGCAGAATCTCTTCCTGAAGGACTTCGTGCCGATCCTGCTGTCGTATCGCGCGCGCTGGTTTCCCGACCATCTCGAGGTGTTCACCTGCTGTGACCCGGCGGGGAGCCATGACAACAGCCAGGGCATCGACCAGAACGGCGTCTCCGTGCTGCGGGACTACGGCCTCGCCCCGCGCCATGTCGACAATGCGAATGCGCCGCAGATCCGGGCCGCGATGGTCGAACGCCTCGCGGCCTACATGCGGCGACGGACGCCCCAAGGGGAAGCCTTCGGGGTGAATGACACGAACTGGCTGCTCGTGTCCGCCGAGGTTGTGCGCCCGTGGGGGTTCCTGACCGACGGCTTCGAAGCCGGGTATGTCTGGGACGAGCACTACGTGTCGGTGGGGAGCAAACAGATCCGCAAACCCAAGAAGGACGGGTGGTATGAGCACGGGCAGAACTGTGCGGAGTATCTCGAGTTGTCCTTCGGCGGGGCGCAGCAGAGCGTGCAGCAGATCGAGCGGCACGCGGAGCGGATGAGCCAGCAGGCATTGCGGCGGGCGCAGCGGGACAATGACCCGGCGGACCGGCGGTATCAACAGGTGCGGACGGGGCGGGCGGGCTACTGATGGCCTACCTCCGCCTCGGCCACGGCACACGAGGAGGCAGCAGTGTCGAACCAACTCTACAACGGCGGGCGGGGCGGCCGGACGCAGAACAACCCGACGATGAAGTCCGCCGCGAAGATCGGCGGGAGCCACAAGGGGAAGGGCGGCCAGATGAAGCCGGCCCCGGTGAAGGGGAGCCACGCGAAATGACGCAGACCAGCGGCGTCAATCCGTCGCTCTACACGAATCAGCGGAAACCCAAGGCGCCGCGCAAGCCCAAGAAGTGACCCGACCGCCACGGGATGCGTTCGAGCTGAAGCTGAGCAAAGAGCAGCGCGAGAAGCTCGCCCTCTGGCTCTCGGTCGAGCTCGACAACGGCCTCAACGCCAAAGCCTCCGCCGACGCCGAGGTCGACTACTGGCACATGCTCTACGAACAGGCGCGCACCCGCACGGCCAAAAACCTCCCGTGGCCCGATGCGGCGGACCTGACCAGCTACCTCGCCTGTGAAAAGGTCGACGCCCTCCATGCCCGCGCGATGCGGACCATCTGGACCGAACCGGTCTGCACGGTGGAAGGCTGGGGGCAGGCGGCCGACCGGGCGCCCTTTGTCGAAGAGTTCCACCAGTGGAAAGCGGAAGAGGAACGGCTGCAGAGCGTCCTCGACAAGCTGCTCCTCATCAGCCTGATCGAGCCCCGCGGCTTGCTCGAGGTCAGCGAAGGCAGCGAGTGGCGCACGGTGCGCAAGCGGATCACGGCGCGCGTCGAGGCGGACCCGCTGACCGGCGGCCTGACCTACGACGAGAAAGGCGAACCCGTCTTCCTGAAGGACGAACAGGACCAATATCTGGAGACGACCGACCAGGCGGTGCCTTCCGCCGAGGTCCTGATCGACTCGACCGAGAATCAGCGCGTGGGTCCGCAGTACCGGGTGCTGCCCTACCGGGACTCCGTCATTTTGCCGGCCCACGCGCGCGAGAAAACCGAGATCTGGGCGTACGGGAAGCGCCTGTTCAAGCGGCACGGGGAGATTCTGGCGCTCGCCACCGGCCCGCGGGCCATCTACGACAAAGAGACGGCCGACCAGCTCACCAAGACGGGCGACAAAGAGCCGGATGCCGCGCTCGAACGCTCAAACACGGCCGTGGCGCCGCAGGATGAGACGACCGCGGAGAAAGAACTGTGGGAAGTCCTCGTCCTGATCGACTTGAAGGCGTTCTATGAGACGTGGTCGATCACGCCGCCGCGGGGGCTCACCGAGGGCGCGCGCTGGTATGTGGCGACCCTGCACAAGGATCAGCACCTCTTGCTCCGGCTGCAGTATGACGACCTCGAGCGCGGGCGCTACGTCCCGGTGATTCTCTTCCCCCGGCCCGACCGGGTGACCGAAGGCTTCAGCTTCATCGGCCACAAGCTCGTCACCGTGATCGAAGAGCACACCGCGTATCGCAACATGGCCGCCGATCGGAGCGCGATGGCGAATGCCGCGCCGGTGATGCGGATGCAGGGCGCCTTGTGGGACCCGGTCGAACAGCCCTGGGGACCCAAAGCCGTCATCGACGTGCGCGACCCGCGCGAGTTGTCGCAGGTCGAGGTCAAAGACGTCCCCGCCAGTGTCTTTCAGCACATCCAGGCGACCGAACGCACGGCGGAACGCCTCGCCGGGGTCAATGATGTCGCCTCGGGGCAGGTGTCGGAGACGGACCGCACCCTCGGCGAAGTGCAGATGGCGACGGAGCAGTCCTTTGTCCGCATGGACCTCATCATCCACCGGTTTCAGGAGGCGCTCGAAGACCTCTACCAGATCCGGCACGCGATTCATAAGCGGGTCCTGGCCGAACAGGCGGGCGGGGTCGATGCGCCGCAGTCGCTGATTGTCGGCCTCGAGGGGCGCGGCGTCTCGATTGACGGGTTTCAGGACGGGAAGGTCACGGCATCGCTGCTCGAGGGCGCGTTCCGCTTCAAACCGCACGGGAGTGTGGAAACGGCCGATTTGGGCAAGCAGCGGGGCGATTTCGTGTCGGCGATGCAGTTTCTGCCGATGTTCCTGCAGGCGTTCCCCAGCCTCATGCTGCAGTTTCGGAGCATCGAAGCGGGGCGGGCGATGGGGCGGGAGTTCATCCGGTTGTTTCGCATCCCGAATCCGCAGGCGTTTCTCGGGTCGCCCGCGCAGGACTTGCAGCAGGGGATTCCCTTGGGGATGCCGCCGGGCCTGATGCCACCCGGAATGCCCCCAGGGATGCCCCCGGGACCGCCGGGGATGGCGCCACCGGCTGCGATGGCTCCTGGGATGCCCCCCGGTGCGCCGCCGATGGGCGCCGGGCCGGCCCCCGGCGTGCCACCGCTGCCCCTGCCGCCGGGGATGCCGCCGGGACCGCCGGGAGTCATGTGATCGACGTTGTGAAGTTGGAACGCTCCCCGGCGCAAATCGCCGCGCTCCCGTATCAGACGGGTGGCGACCTCTGTCTCGGGTTCTGGGCGCTCGCGGTCGACCAGGGGTGGATCGCCTTCCCACCCGACGCGCAGGTGCTCGAAATCGGCTGCGCGGAAGCGGACTGGCAGACGCCGATGCTGGCCTTGCGGCCGGACCTGCAGATCACGGGCGTCGATTGGCGCGCCTGCGAGCGGCCGGGGCGCACCATTCACGGGGATGTGCTCGCGCCGCAGCTCTTTCAGCCGGCGACGTTCGACGCGGTCGTCAGCATCTCGGCGATCGAACACGTCGGCCTCGGGGCCTATGAGGATGACCCGCTCGACCGCAACGGCGACTGTCACGCGATGCGCAACGCGCACCGGTGGCTGAAACCCGGCGGCTGGCTCTACCTCGACGTGCCGCATGGGCCGACCTATGCGGTCGAGGGCGCGTATCGGCGCTACAACGATGCGGCGGTGCAGATGCGCCTCTTGCCGGGGTTCGCCGTGCGCGCGTGGGCGCATTGCGAAGTCAATCATCCCGACTCGCCGTATCTGGCCTTGCTGCTCGACAAGCTATGACGGATGAAGCGCAGGACCTGGACAACTTGTTGAAGCATCCCGGCTGGCTGCGCGTGGTCGACCATGGCCTCGCCGACATCGAAGGGCGCGTGCGGATCGCGATGGTCAATGCGGTGGGCGAACGCGACGACATCATGGCCTTGAATCTCTTGCGGCAATGTCTCGCGGCCAAGCAGGCGGTGGAGCAGTTCATCGCGTGGCCGGGGATGCGGTTGAAGGGCTTGCAGACGAATGCGACGGCGTCGACCGCGCCGCAGTTGTCACGGCGGGGGCCGCTCTAAACATGCCGCTGTTCAAGTGTGAGCAGTGCGGGTGCGTCGAAAATACGGCGCTGTCGAACTACTGGACGCGCAATCTGGTGTTCACGGACAACCACGTCACCGCCACGCCGCCGACCAACCCGGCGCTCTGCTCCGCGTGCGATCCGAAAATCGGCGCGTGGCACGGGGAGTTTCCGCAACGCCCCTGGACCGACGAGGACGCGAAGCACTCGGGAATGCCGAGGGGGCTGTGACCTTGAAGCCGCTCGGCGACCGCGTGCTCATCAAACCGGAGCTGCCGGCGGAGACGACCGAGAGTGGGCTCTATGTCGCGGAGCAGCGGAAACCGGAACAGACCGGGACCGTGATCGCCGTGGGGCCGTGCGCGCATCCGCGCAAAGCGGAAGCGGAAGAACTCGCGTCGCGGCTGGTGCAGTACCACCCGCAAGAAGAAGAGGTCGCGGAACTGTTGCTGGACCTTGTGCGGCGTGAACCGCAAGTGAAGCCCGGCGATTATGTCGTCTTCAGTTGGACCGCCGGCCAGGAAATCTGGGTCGAAGACGGCAGCGAACGCTACCTCCTGCTGCGCGAAGATGACCTGTTGGCCGTGGTGGAAGGGATCGAACCATGAGCGATGAAGAAGGCCTCGTCAATGTCGAAGATGACACGCCCGCAGAAGCGAGTGCAGAAGCGCCTCCGGCAGCAGCACCTGCAGCGCCAGCGGTGGCTGAACCAGTGGTTCAACCCGCCGCCGAAGACACCCCCGCCGAAGTCGAGTCGGTCGAAGTCGCCGGCAAGAAATACGTCCCCGTCGGCGCCCTGATCGGCGAACGCAAACAACGCCAGGCGCTGCAGGACCGCGCGGCGAAGGCCGACGAACTGGAAGCCTACGTCCGCGACGCCCGGCCCTACGTCGAGTTCCTGAAGAACAATCCGGACCTCCTGAAGCCGCGCACCGCCCCGGCGCCGGCCGCGCCGCACGAGCCGGCGACCGACCCGCGCGCCGAACAACTGGCGAAAACGCTGGACCTCTACACCACCGACGGCAAACCGGACCTCGCGCGGGCGAACACCCTGCAAACGCTCATCACGCAGACGGCCCAAGCGATTGCCGACAAGGCGATCGGCCCCGTGCAGGAGCGCAATGCGCAGGACCAATCGGCGCGCAACTTCCAGATCGCGCTCACGGTGAAAGATGCCGACGGCCGCAGCCCGAGTCAGGAAGCCTTGACGCAGATCTGGCGCACCATGCCGGCGCATCAGACCGCCGACCCGAACGTGGCGTCGATTCTCGCGCTCACCGCGCTCGGACTCGACCGCGTGAGCCGGAAAGCCGCCCCCGCGCCCCCGGCGCACGCGCCGATCGTGACGGAAAGCCCCGGCGGTCCCGCGCGCCGGCCCTCGCTCTCGGCGCTCGAGACGAAAATCGCGCGCGATCGGGGCATCAGTGACAGCAAATGGCAGGAGTTGACCGTCGGCCACGTCCCCGGCCGCGCGGCGCAACTCGAGGACTGAGGATCATGCCGAGAAAACCCCGCATCGAAGTGACCGAACGCGACAGTCAGACCTCGCTGGACGTGTTGATGAGCGATCCGCGCTATGCGGCCCGCTTGCAGAACCCGTTCAACGAGCCGAGTGCCCCGATCGAGCTGAAAGACCCCTCGCGCGAGTGCCGCTGGTTCAATGCGGCCTTGGCGACCGACCACATCTGGCGCAACAAGCGCAAAGGGTGGGACCAGGTGCGCCCCGGCGACGTGAAAGACCTCGAACAGATCGGCGGCTACAACAAATCGCCCGACGGGTTCATCACGCGCGGCGAACGCGGCCATGAAGTCTTGATGTCGATGCCGAAAGTCGTCAGAGCCGCGATTCAGATCGAGAAGACGAAGCAGAATCTGCGCAACGTCGGGAATCCGAACGCGACGAAGGCGGAAGTCGTGAATGCGGCGAGCGCGAAGTTGGGCGATGAAGCGGCGAGCTATCTCGACCAGCACATCGGGGCCGTGGGCGCGGTGACGGACACGTATGAACGGGTTGAACGCGTCGAGCCGGAATAGCGGCGTGCTCGCGGACGGGTGTTTCGACCCGCTGCACATCGGGCATGTGCGCTATATGCTCGCGGCGAAAGCCCTGTGCGCCCGTGACGTCATCATCGACGATTTCGAGCGGTTCCTGGTGCGCGTGGCGCCGGACGCGGCGATTCGGGCGAAAGGACGCGACCCGTTCCAGACGGCGGGGGAGCGCGCCGATTGTCTGACCGCGCTCGTGCCGTGTCAGTGCTACTTCACCGACACGCTGGCGCACGCCGTGACCGAGTTGAAGCCGCGCTTACTCGTGAAAGGGCTCGACTGGTACGGCAAACTGCCGCTCGACGTGATTGACGCGTGTCTCTCGACCGGCACGCACATCGTGCATACCATGACGCAGGAGCGGACCAGCACGGAGCGGCTCACCGCATGACGAAGAAAGCGATCAAGCCAAAACCGAAAGCGAAGCCGAACGCGCGCGCGAAGAGTCTCGCGCAAGCGGTCCTCGCCCCGCCGCGCGATCCGCTCGCGACCTTCGAAGCCCTCGTGCAGACGCAGCAGGCGGCCGACAAGCCGTGGCAGCCGGTCACGGACTACAGTGCCGACGCGCGCCGCCTCGCCGACGAACCGCAGGTACCGCTGATCGTGCAGGCGTTCGCGCCGACGCGCATCCTCGATGCCGGGTGTGGCGCCGGGCATCTGGTGCGCCTGTTGTGCGAAGCCGGCCTCGATGCGGTCGGCTGTGATGTCACCCGCTCCCCGGCCTGGCTGGACGCGCCGCGCTTCGGCGCCGCCGATGTGGCGAATCCCAACAGCGTGCAGCCGTTCACGGGCGCGTTCGACCTGGTGATCTGCCGTGAAGTGCTCGAGCACTTGACGATCCGGCAGATCCGCCAGGCGGTGACCAACCTGTGTCACTGGACCACGCACTACGTCTATCTGACGACACGCTTTCATCCGGCGCCGACGCATCTGCTCGACGTGGCGACGAGCGACGACCTCGACCCGACGCACATCTCGATGCTCAATCAAGATTTCCTCCGCACGCTCTTCGTGCTGGAAGGGCTGACGCGCCGCGCGGATCTGGAACTGATCATGGATTGGAAGACGCTCGGGCGCGTGCTGGTGTATGCGCGATGATCGATGCCGTGTTGAGCTATCACCTGAATCCGTTGACCTGTGGCGTGGCGAAATTCAATCACGCGCTCGCGCGACGGCTGAAGGTGCCGCTGGAGTCATTGGAGAAGCATCCCGTCGCCCATCCGTTGATTTCGATCAAGACGTCGGAATGTTACAACGAGTGGCCGGCGGTCACGGAGTGGTATCGCACGTATGATCTGTTTTTCCATGACCATCCGCGCGGCCTCTGTGCCTTCGGCATTGTGCAGAAGGCGCGACGGGTCTATGCCGCGAACGCGCTGATCGCCGAGGCTATCCGACCGCACAACCCCGACGTGATCACGGCGTTCTGTCCCTCGACGGTCGAGGGCAACCCAACCCGTGGCGCGTATCGCGTGCTCACCTTCGGCATGGCGCACAAGTTGGTACTCCCGCATTTCGTGCAATTGAAAGAAGACCTCGACCGCGATCATCCCGACTACACCCTGAGTCTCTCAACGGCGGTGCATGAAGGCTCGCCGTGGGACGAGGCGCTCACTCAGTCCGTGGAGGCGATGCGTGGCATCTTCGGTGATCACTTACGTGTCCTCGGTTTTCTCGCGGATGATGCACTGGCGAAAGAACTCCAGGACTGCGACGCCGTGGCGGCGTTTTTCGTCCCGGCGTTCCGCGCCAACAACACCAGTGCGTGGGCCGCACTGGCCGCAGGTAAATTCCTCTACACGAATCTGGATCAGCACTCACCCGCACTAAATCCTGAGCAATATTCCTGGGACGCGCTGCTGCAGGTGCTCGCGTGAGAGAATTCTTCCTTGGCGCAAGGCGGATCGCGGACGACGCACCCTGCTATGTGATCGCGGAGCTGGGGCACAACCATGGCGGGAGTGTCGACACCGCCGTCCAGATGATTAAAGCCGCCGCACGGTGTGGGGCGCACGCCGTGAAGTTCCAGAAGCGGGAGAACGCGACGCTCTACAGCGCCGACGTGCTCGCGCAGCCCTACGACCACGAGAATAGTTTCGGTCGCACCTATGGCGAGCATCGCGCCGCGCTCGAACTCTCGGCGCAGCACTACGTCACCTGTCGCACCGTCGCGAAAACCTTCAAGCTCGATTGTTTCGCGACCGCCTTCGATGAAGCCTCCGCCGATTTCCTGGTGCGGCTGGATGTGCCCGCGATCAAGATCGCCTCGGGCGGGCTGACCGACCACGCGCTGCTGCGGCATGTCGCGGGCCTCGGCGTCCCGGTGATCCTCTCCACTGGCGGCGGGACGTTCGAGGATGTCGATGCCGCGGTCAACGTGCTCGAGGCGGGCCGCGCGCCGTATGCACTCTTGCACTGCACGGCCGCGTATCCGGTCCTGAACTACGCGGAGTTGAACCTGCTGGCGATTGTCGCGATGCGCGCGCGGTATCCCGAGACGGTCATCGGGTGGAGCGGCCATGACTCCGGAATCGCCATGAGTCTGGTGGCCTACGCGTACGGCGCGCGTATTCTCGAAAAACATTTCACGTTGAATCGTGCGATGAAGGGCACCGACCATGCGTTCAGCCTGGAACCCGCAGGACTTCGAAAGCTGGTTCGCGATCTTGAACGGGCGCACCTGGCCAATGGTGATGGCTGCAAGAGACTCTATGACTCAGAACGAAAACCCCTCAGTAAAATGCGACGCGTCGCCACCGCCGACGGCCCCCGCGTCACCGGCGTCCTCCAGGCCGACGATTCAGTTCTTCACCCCTCGTGAACTCGGCCCGAAAGACTGGGGCACGGAACTGCTCGTCGCCGAGACGGATCAGTACATCGGCAAGGTGCTGACGATGAAAGCCGGGCGCGGCGGGCCGTTGCAGTATCACCAGCGGAAGGATGAAACCTTCTACGTGGTCAGCGGGCACGCGCGCCTGCGCTTCCACGACGCCAACAAAAACATCATCGTGCAACTGCTCGAGCCGGGGATGGCGGTGCATGTCCCGCCGGGGGCCGTGCATCAGGTGGAGGCAATCACCGATTGTGTGCTGTTCGAAACCTCGACGCCGGTCTTTGAGGATCGGGTCGCCGTATGAGGATGGTCGCGTTGATTCCGGCGCGGGCGGGATCGAAGCGCATCCCGGGGAAGAATACGCGGTTGCTCGCGGGCGAGCCGTTGCTCGCGTGGACGATTCGCGCGGCCTACGCGAGCGGCGTCTTCGATGAGGTGATTGTCTCGTCCGAAGATAGCGCGATTGGGCAGATCGCGGAGCGCGCGGCGGCCTACTGGCTCCCGCGTCCGGCCGCGCTCGCCACCGACGAGAGTCCCGACATCGCCTGGGTGCGCGATGCGTTCAAGATGCAGATCGTCGAACGAGCGCAGGCGTTCGCGATCCTGCGTCCCACGTCGCCCTTTCGCACCGCCGAGACGATCAAGCGCGCGTTCAGGCAATTCACGCACGACGAAGCGCATTCGTTGCGCGCGATGCAACCGGTGAAGGAACATCCGGGCAAGATGTGGCAGGTCGCGGGCGCGGGGTATCCGGCCGTGCCGCTCATTGGCGCCGGATGGCCGACGCCGACTGGCGCGACATTCCGTGCTTCTGGTGACACGCCGTGGCACTCGCAGCCGACACAAGCACTGCCGAAGGTCTACGTGCAGAACGCCTCGCTGGAAATGGCGTGGAGCTACGTGATCCACGCGTTCGGCACGATCAGCGGGACGAAAATCGCGCCGTTCTTCACGGAAGGCTACGAAGGCTTCGATTTGAACACTGAAGACGACTGGGACCAGGCCGAACGCCTCATCGCGGAAGGGAAAGTTGCGCGCCCAGCTCTGGCCGCTCTATAAACGGCTCCTGCAGCACTCGTCGGCGCCGATTCTGGTCGGGCCGTGGCGCGGCGAAGTCGGCTTTGAAGTCCTCTACTGGATTCCCTTCGTCAAACGCCTCGCCAAACGCCTCCAGATCGACCCGCAACGGCTGATTCCCGTCACGCGCGGCGGCGCGGGGCAGTGGTACGGCGGTGCGCCAGGATTAGAACTCTACGATCTGCGCTCGCCGCAGGAGGTGCGGGTCGAAAACCGCGTCCAGCACGCGAAATCCGCGATGCTGAAACAAATCTGCTGGACGGCGTTCGATCACGCCGTGATCCGCGACGCCGCGACACGCCTCAATCTCCGGCGCTACCTCGTCCTGCATCCGGCGTGGATGTTTGCGCGCCTGACGCCCTTTTTTGCCTCCGCGATGGGCCTGACGCAGCTCGAAGAGGAGGCGCTGTTCGATCCGCTGCCCGCGCCGCCGCTCCCCGAGGGCCTCACGCTGCCGGAGCGGTTTGTGGCCGTGCGCTTCTATCTCCGTCACACCTATCCCGGCCTCCCGCAACTCGTGCAGTTCGCGCAGGAGACGATCCGCACCATCGCCAATCACACGCCGGTCGTGCTCCTGAACAGCGGCGTGCATGTCGACGAGCATCAGGACGTGCAGTTGCCGCCCACCGCCAACGTCTCGCGGCTCACGGACCTCTGCGCGGTGACCCCGGCGAACAATCTCGCGGTGCAGAGCGCGGTCCTGGGCAAGGCGCTCGGCTTTGTCGGCACCTACGGCGGATTGTCCCAGCTCGCGTTGCGGCTCGGGAAGCCCTCGGTGAGTTACTACCACGAGTGGAGCGGCACCGCGATGGCGCACAAGCATCTCGCCGACGCCATTGCGCTGCAAAGCCAGCTGCCGTGTCTGGTGCTCAAGGTGGGGGAGTTGCCGATGCTGCAAAGCGTGGCGCCGGTCGTCGAAGTCGTCGAAGCGTAGCGATTTGTGTTGACGTCCCCATGAATAGCGCGTAGCGTGAAGACTCGCTGTTCTCTCTAAAGCACGCCTCGCCCGGCGTGCGGGCTCCTCGGGCGTTCTTGGCGACCGGGTCATCGGATGCTGACCGGTCGCCTCGTAGCGGACAGCCTCTGCCATCGCGGGTCGCCGCCGCGTAAAACACCGGGCGTCGCGGATGCGGATCGGCTTCGGGTCAGCGATTCCGCGTCGGCTTCTTTCCTGACCTCCCAACAGCACCAACGCTGCGTGACACGCCTTCGCGTGCGCGCTGGGAGTTTCCATGGCAGACCTCGTCCTCAGTTCCGGGGCCATCTGCCGCCCGTTCCGTTCCCCGTGGGGAGCGTTTCCAACGCGCGGCATGGCCCTCTCGTCGGGTATCAGTTCCAACGCGATTCTCCTCGGGCGCGTCGTCGCGCTCGATGTCAACACCGACTCCAACGCGGGCCAGATCCTGCCGTCCAGCCAGACGGCCGGCGTCGTCATGTCGACGGCGATTGTCGGCATCGCCGCCGAAGCGGCGCAAGGGCCGGGCTCCACCAACACCCGCGGCACGGTCATCTCGGTCTGGGAAGCCAATCCCCTGATCGAATTCCGCGCCAACACGCAGGGCGCGAATCTCGGCTCCTCGCAGGTCGGGAAGATGAAAGCCCTGGTGTGGGATTCCACCCTCACCATCCACAAAGTCGACCTCTCCAACTCGACGCTCATCAACGTGCGCGTGGTCGTCACGCAACTCATCGACAACGAAGGAGACAGCGGCGGTGCCGTGGCCTTCCGATTCCTCGCTCAGACCCCGCCGGCTGGTGATAGCACCGTCAGCCGCGGCGTCTTGGCCTTCTATGGAAGGGGCTAGTCCATGGCTCAAGTCCGCGGCACCAACCCCGACCTCTACGACAATGTCGACAAGACGTTCTACGGGATCATGAAAGGGCAGCTCAAAGAACTGCCGAAGATCTACCCGAACGTCTACAACATCAAAAGCTCGGACCGCAAGTTCGAGCGCGTCGTCACCTACGTCCCGTTCGGCGACACGGTGTCCAAGCCCGAGGGCGAACCCTTCGTGATGGACACCCTGCGGCAGGGCAACACGAAAGACTTCACCCACACCGAAAACGGGTTGGGCTTCGAAGTCACGCAGACGGCGCTCGAAGACGACGCGGAAGGCTTGCTCAATCGCGCCGGCGAATGGCTCGCGTTTTCCGCCCGCTACGTCGAGGAAGGCCGCGCGGCGAATCCGTTCAACAACGGCTTCTCGACGGAAACCACCCCCGACGGCGTGTCGCTCTTCAACACGGCGCATCTGCTCAAAGGCGGCGGCACGGCGAAGAACCGGCCCTCGACCGACGCGGACCTGTCGGCGACCTCGTTGACGCAGGCGCTCATCGACCTGCAGACCGACCAGAAGGATGAAGCGGGCCATCTGGCCTCGCCGATTCACGACTGGATTCTCTACATTCCGCCGCAGTTGGAATTCCTGGCGGACCGCTTGATCAACTCGGTGGGCTTGCCCTCGAGCGCGGACAACGACCGCAACCCGATCAAGGCGCGGCGGCAGTGGACGATTGTCGTCAATCCGCGCCTGACCGATGCGGACGCCTGGTTCCTCGTCGCGGGGAGCAAGTCGCAGCATGGGCTGACGTTCTATCGGCGCGTGCCGATCAGCATGGAGCCGATGATGATCGATGCGCGCACCAACAACCGCATCTTCAAATGTCGGCATCGCTTCTCAGTCGGCGCCTGGACCTGGGTCGGAAGTTACGGGACTCAGGGGGCCTGATCGACCGCGCAACAGACGCGTGCAGTAGCAGTTGCAGCAAGTGGATGTGGTTTTGACTGCGTAAACGGATCGGCGGTGCCTGGAGCAGTCCCAGGTGCGTCCCTCACAACGTGCCGCCGATCCCTCTCGTGAGGAACAGCCCATGGGTATTACCCGCTTCAACGGCCCGCTCTACGGGGCGAAGGCCAATCTTTTCTCCTTCGGCCCGACCCGCGGCGACGCCAACGCCTCGACCACCCTCCTCGGCTCGATCGTCGTCCCGCCCTACGAAACCTGGTACATCACGGAATTCTTCGCGGCCAACGCGGGCGCGTCGTCCAACTCCTCGACGCCCAAGATCGTGCTGAAAGTCAAAGGCACCTCGACCAGCGTGTCGTATCCCGGCCCTGGCCCCGACCCGGCGTTTCCGACCGGCAATCCCGGCACTGTCGCGACCATCACCGGTCCGACCTCGACGGCGGGGTTCAATCAGGTGACCACGCCGACGGCGAGTGCCGGCGAATCCGAAGGCTATGCGGTGCCCGCGAACTCCACGATCCGCGTGGTGAGTTCGGGGACGATCTTCGGCCTCCAGTGCCGCGTCAACGGCTTCATCCGGTTCCTCGATTCCACCCGGAACATCTGAGCCATGGGGAATATCGCGTCACGCTTCAAATGGGTCTTTGGCACCGCCGAAGCGGCGAATTCGCCCGGCCGCGGCGTGGCGTCGAACGTCAAAGGCTCGACCGGCGCCGGGGTCGCCTTCAATACCCATGGCTGGGGCGAGTCGTTCAGCTTCGTCTGTGAAGCCGACGCCGCCGCCACCTGCAGCTATCAGATCCGCTCGGCGCGGACGTCCTCGGGGCCGTGGGCGGTGCTCTCCAGCGGCACGCTGAGTACGTCCGGGTCGACGCTGGTGCAACTGTCGGGGCCGCTCTTCTGGCTCTCGCCGCGGTGCAAGACGCTCAATTCGACCGCGAATCAGTTCGTGATCGAAATGTCGGCGGTCGAATCCTGAGGCGCCGCTGATGGGGGCCTTTGATAGTGGGCTGGGGAATCCGCCCATCAATAGCACGGGGTTTCTCCCGGTCGCCGCGCCGTCGACCTCCACCCTGCTCGCCGAACTCGACTCGACGCAACTGGGGACGAAAGACTTCCGCGCCGGCCAGAGCCGCTTGTATCGCGTGAACTGGATCCTCGGCGCCGATACCAACGCGACGTGGCAGTGTGAATCGGCCACCGACACGAGTCTGGGGTCCGGCGTGGAGATCTTCTTTCCGAAAACGCCGTCAGGGCAATCGGCGCAGTATGTGACCTCGCACAGCCTGAGCCGGGACATGCGCTTGCGCGCACGCTTGTTCTCCACCGCGGTGAATGCCGCGGCCTACATCTCCGCGGAGCCGGTGACCTAGTGCCCCTCATCGCCACGTTTCACACGGCCTATTGGGAGCATTCCGACACCGTTACCGTCGCCGTGGGGCGGATGATCGGCCACTATCCCGCGTGGCAGACGGCCGCCGTCACCTTGGGCACGCTCTTCGGCGGCGTGCTGCCCTTCTGGGAACGCTTCTGGGACCGCGTGGCGTGGTGGTGGAAAGCCCAGCCTCGCTGCGCGCGGCTCGACCGCGAACAACGGCAGGTGCTGCTCAAGACGCTCGATGCCCTGGAACATCCCGCGTATCCGCTCGCACGCTTGTCGGTGAGGAAAACCGCGACGACCTTGGGCTTCAACCGGCCGGAAGCGTGGAAAGAACTCTCGCGTGAGCTGAAAGGCTCGGCGTGTCATGCCGAGAATGCGTTCCGGCATCTGGAAGCCTGCCGCTTGGTGCGCGCGAATCTCGTCAGCAGCACGCTGACCAATCCCGAATGCAATCTCCTCGTCGAACTCGCCTATCAAGGCTTCGCGGCGAGGTCGACGTAAATGGCGGCCTTCTCGCACATCAGCGGCGCCGAACCCTCGACGATCACGTTCAAAGCGGCCACGGTCACGCAGACGCGCAACAGCTCCGTCATGCATCAGGAGCTGATCTCGCTCGCCGATCCGGAGTCGTCGCTCGCGATTAGTGCGGTGCTGAATGCCGCGCCGGCGTCGACGACCTTCGGTCTCGCGGTACGCCGCGTCGGCGACAAAGCGGAGACCAGCGCCTGGGCCGGCGGGTCGGTCGTGCCGATGGGCGCGCACGTGCAGAACAATCTGTCGATTGTCGGCGACGAAACCATCGTCATGCCGAAAGCGGACATCAACGGCGTCTTGTGGGTCACGTTGAACAACGCGGCCACCAACGTCGTGCGTGATGAAGCGACGCAGGTGGACGATGCCGTCTTCGTGCCGGCGGGCAATCGCGTGATGATGGCCGGCGCGACCTTTGACGATACCGCGCCCGACAGTGTCGATGAAGGCGACGGCGGCGCGTTGCGCATGTCGTCCAATCGCGCGCTCTACACGATCCTGCGCGATGCGGCGGGCAACGAACGCGGCGCGAACGTCACCGCCGCGAAACAACTCTCCGTCTGGGCGCAGAACTCCAGCGCGGCCGATCTGCTCGTGCAGGCTTCGGGCAACTCGACCGTCTTCCAGGGCTCGTCCGCCTGGCAGGTCCAGGTCACCAATCAGGCGCGGGTGACGAATTCCTCGGCGGCGGATTTTGTCGTCACCGTGTCGGGCAACTCGACCGTCGCGCCGCTCGCCGGCTCGACCTGGAACACCCGCCCGATTCAGTCCTCTGCCGCCGATCTGCAAATGACCGCGACGCCGCTCGCGGGGTCGACGTGGAATGTCCGCGCGTTGAACTCCAGTGCCGCCGATTTGCAAGCGACCGTCACGCCCGCCGCGGGGTCGACGTGGACCGTGCGCGCGCTCAATTCCAGTGCCGCCGACCTGCTCGCCACCGTCACCCTCGGCACGAACCTGCAATCGACGCTGGCGCCCTCCAGCAACTCGTCGGGCCTCATCGTGCGGCAGGTCGTCGACAACATCCTCACGACCGCCAGCACCAATACCTTCACCTCGACGTCGTTTACGATTCAATCCTCCGGCGCCGCGCTGCGCAGTTACGTCACGGCCTATTCCATTACCACCACCAATGCCGGCCCGACGAAGGTGGCGTTTTACTCCAGCGCGGTCATGCTGTGGCCCGTCGTGCTGGCGGCGGTCTCGAGCGCCGTGTCGGGCGTCAATCTCGCGGTGAGCGCCCCCGGGTATCTCTTTCGCACCATCGGCGCGGCCGATGCCTTGACGCTCAACATTCACGGCGGCGGTGCCACGGCGGCCGGGTGGCACGTCGGCGTCTCGTATTTCCGGGCCCCCTAGCGATGGCGAACCTCGTCGTGACTCCGGCGCTCCGCTCGACCACTGCGCTCCGCTTTCCGGCGGCGGGCCTCACGATTCCCGCCAACGCGAACAGCGCGTCGATTGCCTTCACGATGCCCGTCGATGCGGAACGCGCGTCCACGGCGGCCCGGCTGGACTTCGGCATCGACGTGTCGACCGACGGCGGCGCGACGTGGAAACCGTACTTGCAAGCCAGTTGGACCGGCGGCTCCGGGGGCACCGGGAAAAACAGTACGGTCCTGAATCCCCCGCCGGGCGCCACGGTGGGCGGCGACTTCTTCGCGGCGTTTGCGGGGCAGAAAGCCAGTGTGAGTGTGAAGCTCGCGACCCCGATGACCTTGGGCGGCACGATCAGTTCGACGCGGATCTAAGCCATGGCGACCAACCTCAACCAGTTCATCTCCGGCACGGTGCTCAACGCGAGCTCGCTGAACGTGCTGTTTTCGTCGGCGGTGAGCTCGGGCAGTTTGATCGTCGTGCATGTCGGGCAGTTCAACGGGGCCGCGCGGACGTTCTCCGACATTGTCGACAACGTCAACGCGAACGCCTACACCGTGGGCTGTAACTCGACGATGACGAGCGACACGGCGGCGCACGCCTTCATTGCCTACAAGGCGGGGATTTCCTCGGGCGGCGCGGCGAGTACCTATCGCGTCAGCGTGAATCTGGGCGGCTCGGGCAACGGCGGGCTCAGTGCGGGGGCGTTCGAGTATACCGGGGGGCCGTGGACCGTCGGCTCCACCAAGAGCGCGAATGGCACGTCCTCGTCGCCCGCCCCGGGCGCCACGACGGCGTCGTCGACCCCCGTGCTCTTCGTGATGAGCGCGATTCAGAACTCCACGGCGACGTTCAATTCCACGATCAATACCGGGGCATGGCGCGTGACGATCGACCCGACCAATGCCAACCAGGTGATCGCCATTGCGGACAGTACGAATTCGTCGCTGACCCAGAATCCGACGTTCGGGCTGAGTGCCTCGACGCGCTGGCTGGCGAACTCGATGATCTTCATGGGCCTCGGCAGTGGCGGCGCGGCGGCGCGCCCGTTTGTCGACGGCTTCTCGCTGACGGGAGTCGTGTAGTGCAGTTCAGCTCGCTCTACACCGCGCGCCTCGACGAAGAACTCGGCACCGACGATGCCGCGATCCTCTTCACCACGGCGCGGCGCAAAGCGGCGGTCAACATGGGCGTGCGGGAATTCGCCGAACAGACCGAATGCTTCCTGCGCGAATCGACGGTGACGCTCACCGGCGGGACGGCCGAGTACGACCTGAACTCGTCGCTGGTGATCCCCGGCGAAGACTTCGTCCGCCTTGCCGTGCAGCAGGTGGAATTCCGCTACATCGACGCCTCGTCGAACGTGACGGTCCTGACCGGCGACGACTTGCCCCGGCGGGACATCGACTGGCTGAATCGCTATCAAGCGGGCTGGCAGACCTCCACCGTCGCGTCGAGCGTGGCCCAGATGCCGGAGTTCTACTACGAACGGTTCGCGGCGGGCGGGCGGTTTCTCGGCTTCACGCCGACCCCGTCCACCGGGTCGAGCGCGAGTGCGACCGCGATTGTGCCCTATGTGGCGCGGCCCCCGGTCTTGACCTCCGACACGAGCGAACCGTATCAGGTGGGCGCGCTGGTGCGGCGCGATCTGCGCGACTACCACCAGGCGGCGGTGCATTACGCGGCGCACCAACTCGAAAAACTGCGGCGCGACGACCAGGCAAGCGACCGGCAGTTGCAGAAGTTTCTCGGCTACGTGACGCGGTGGCTGCAGAGTCACCGGGTGAAGAACGGGACGGCGATCACGATGGCGCGCAACTACTTCAAGACGCAGTCGAAAGTGCAGGACCCGAGAACCTAGAATGCCGACGACCATCCGGAACCCGATTCCCGACTGGCTGCAACCGCAGAACGCGAGTGTGCTCGACCCGGCATGGGTGACGGCGCTCCGCACGATTGCCTCGGTGATTGGCGCCAACGATCCGCAGGCGCAGGTGACGGCGCTCATGGCGCCGATGAACGTGGGCGAGGTGGAGAGTCCGATCGCGAAAGTCGTCACCGCCATTGCCGCCAAGGTCAAGAGCCTCCGCGCGTCGCCGCAGGACGTCGCGGCGCTCGCGGAAAAACTGAAGCTGGCGACCGGCGGCAAGCCGAAGGCCGTCGCGGAGGTCGTCGCGGATCGCACGCACGCCCTGGGCGGCTTTTCCGTCAATCCGCGCACGGGCGAGATCCCACAAGAAGGCGTCATGGTCGGACGGTATCCGAACCAGAGCCAGCGCACGGCCAATATGCCGCCGCAGGATCTGACACCGGCCGCCGTGACGAAGTTCCTGAAAGCGAACGCCGACGTGCTCGCCAAAGAGGAGAGGCGCCCGACGCATGTCGGGGGCTGGATGAAGAAGGACGAGGCGGGGACGCCGCTCGAAGCGTTCCTCGACGTCTCCGAGAAGCACGACACGGTGCGGTCGGCGACCAAGCGCGGCGAATTACAGACGGATCCCGCCATGGTCCGCAACGCGAATGACACCTGGCCGAACGGACAAGAACAAGTCTATGACGTGGCCTCCGGGACGGAGTCTCCGGTCGGCAATCTGGCCGATTTTCTCCGGGGCGTCACGCGCGACAGCGACGGGCGGACCTTCCAGCAGCGCCTGGACGAGATGTTCACGGCCGGCGAGCCGGTCATGGCGGACAAGCAGGACTGGTGGGGGCTGCCGGGGGGTCCCTACGAGGACGTCTACGGCCCGGACCGGCTGCGACAGAACGCCGGGTTCCTCGCGGCCACCTCGCCGGAGACGAAACCGATCGAGAACGCGCGCGTGGCAAGCGAATACACGCGCCGCGCGATCAAGGGGGAGCCGATCATCCAGCCGGACTACCGCATCCCCGACGACGCCGTCGCGTTCACGCCGGGGAAGCAGATGAAATACGAGCAGTCGCGGATCGCGAACCTCGAGAAAGCGGCGGCCGGCGACCTCGATGCGATGCGGATGGACAAGATCAACGACATGGCGCACGCCAACATCGGCGATGACGTCTCGGTGATCGATCGCCGGTTCGCGAAAGTCGCCGAAGACCCCAAGGCCGGGATCTACGCAGGCGCCGAACCGAACCTCGTCGAGCCGGCGATGGACTACCACCCCGAGGGCGGGCCTGGGGCGTATGCGTGGTTCAGCAATGCGGTCATTGACGGCGCGAAGCGCAATGGCATGACGGTCAAGAAATATAGCGCGACCGTCTGGGAAGGGATCGGCGAGACGATTCGCACGACCGGCGAACTGTTCGGCGTACCGCACCCGGCGAGCGCGATTCCGGAAGCCGAGGGCGGATTCAACGACATCTTGCCGAAGCTGGTCGCGGAAAAAGCCAGCAAACTCGGGATCACCGTGCCGGAGATGGTGCAGCGCCTCCGCAGTGGAGACGCCAACCTCCTCGCGGCGGTGCTTAGCACTCCTGCGGGTTTACAGGCGTATCGGGCGTGGGCGGCTCGGACGGGGGCGCCTCAGCCAGAATCGCCGCCAGCGGGCGGGCTGGACGATTGAGCGAGGCCAGAAACCGATGGTAGGGCAGCAGCTTCCAGATCGCCTGGGCGGTCTGGTCATCCAGCGTCTCGCCGAAGAAGCGGCAGCGTTGTTTGACGAATTCGATCGTCTCGCTGGGGAGATGCGGCCAGTGTTTCACAGACGGAGTATACCGTGATTACCGTGCGCTTTGCTTGCGGCCACACCGTCACCCTCGACGCGAACGTCTCGTCCGCGCCGGTCTGTCCGACCTGCGGCGAACGGCGGGTGAGTCGGGTGGACGCGCCCGCGCCGCGCTTCTCTGGGAGCTGCAGTGGTCCCTTGGTGACAAATCCATGATGAATGATGCCCTCGGCGTCTCGTTCTCCCCGACCGGTAACGGCGGCCCCAACGCCCAGAAACCGACCCCGGTCCAGCAGGCGATTCAGACGTTGAGTCTCCGTGTGCCGTCCCATGTGGGCGCGAGCGCGTTCACGCCGCAAGCCTTGCTGCCCTCGCCGACGGAAAGCGGCGGCAGTGTCGGCGGCGCGCCGGACATGCTCCTGGAAGCCATCAAGCGGCTGCTGTTCGGGCCGGCGCAGCAAGGCACGCAGCCGGTGCCCGGCGGCGGGCCGGTGCTGCCCCCCGACGGGCAGGGGCCGATCCTCGGCACGCAGCCGGTCCCCGGTGGGCGGACCTTCGCGCCCGGGCCGCGCCCCGGGGTGGTCGTGAATCCAGGGGCAGGCCCCGGAGAGCCGCGCGCCCCGGCGCCGCCGCGCACCCTCGACAACGCGCCCGCCGCGCAGCCGAGTGAAACCGCGATGCCGTCGGCGACCTTTCCCGTCCGCCCCCCGCGTCCGGATAACCGCGTATGAGCAACCAGGCGAAGACGCAGAAAGGCACCCAGACGCGGGCCTACCAGCTCGTGCCGGTGGAAGACCCCTCCGGCGGGGTCGACCTGCGCACCTCGCCCACGTTGCTCCCCGCGAACCGCGCACGCTCGCTCATCAACTTCAGCCTGGAAGAACCCGGCGCGCTCGTCGTGCGCCCCGGCTATGTCCGCTTCTCGACCACGAGTCTCGGCGCCTCGCGCATTCAGGGCGGCGCGCGGATCTATCTCAATACGGCACTGCCGGCGCCGGCCTCCACGACGTTCACGCTCGTCGGCTGGAACGGCAGCGTGTACACCCTGTCGGATGCCGGGGTCTGGGGGACCCCGGGTCTGTCGGGGTTGTCCTCGACGAGTGAACTGCACTTTGTCACCGACCGCGATCTGGTCGCCGTCTTCGATGGCTCCACGACGCCGTGGAAGTCGACCAACGGCTCGAGCTGGACGCGGCTCGGGATCGCGGCGGGTCTCGTCTCCTCGACGGCCTCGAGCAAAGCGGGCGGGAGTCTGAGCACGTCGGAGTTCGAATTCGGCTACACCTACAAGGATCGCGACTTGGCGGTGGAGTCGAACGGCTCGACCGCGCTCTCGACCCTCAGCTTGGCCTCAACCGGCGCGGCGGAACTGCAGATCCCCAACAGCACCGATCCGCAGGTCGACGCGATTGTCGTCTACGCGCGCAACAAGACCTCCGGTGAAAGCGTGCGGCGCAAAGCCTCGAGCTTCGCCATGCAGGGCGGCGCGCATTCGACGGTGACGATCACGAGCTCGAACTGGACGACCAACGACGAGGAACCGACCGACCACGACGCGCCGCCGATTCTGAGCTTCGGCGTGGTGTGGAAGAACCGCTGGTGGGCGCGCTCGGGCACGCGCACCAACCGGTTGCACTTCACGCAACTCTTCCAGCCGCAAAGCTGGCCGGCGCTCTTCTACATCGACATCCCGTTCGAACGCGGCGACAGCATTCAAGCCTTGGTGCCGCTCGGCGATGCGCTGCTCATCTTCGGCAACACCAAAGTCTTCATCATCATCGGCACCTCGTCGCTCGATTTCACGGTGCGCCCGAGTATCGGCAGTCTCGACGGCGCGTTCGGCCCGCGCGCGGTGGCGATCATCGAAAACGGGGTCGTCCATGCCTCGGCCTCCGGCATCTACATCTTCGATGGCACCTCCGACAAGTTGTTGTCGTTCGACCTCGACCCGGCGTGGCGCGATCTGACCTCGGCCTCGCAAGCGGATCTGGCGCGGCTCGCGATGGTCGCGCATCAGACGCGGAAGGAACTCCGGGTCAGTGTGCCGCGCTTGTTCCCGACCGGCGCCGAGGGGGAATGGGTGCTCGACCTGAACCGCACGCGCGTCAAGGGGGAAACCGCGTGGACCGCGACCGACCGCCAGATTGGCGGCTACATTCTGTGGGACGGCCCGGAGACCCTCGCCGCGAATCGCGGGCGCCTCTTCTCGTGGCACTCGACCGCGGCGCTCGTCTTCGAGGAAGCGATCGGCACGACCGCGAACAGTTCGAACATGACGGCCTCGTATGAAGGCCCGGGGCTGACCCTGGGCGCGTATCGCGGGCGCTGGGTGGACCTGCGCGGCGAGTACGAACCGCACGGCGGCGCCGCGTCGATTGAACCGGTGGTCGACAACGTCTCGCAGGGGATTCAAGCGTTGACCATCGGCAGTGGCCTGGCGACCTACGACAGCACGGCGACCTATGACGCGGCGGTCTATGCGGGGGCAGGCCGGCGGCAGTGGGCGAAGACCCTCCCGCTCAGTGCCGACGGCCGCACGTTCGTCCTGAAGTTGAATTACAGCGGCCTCGAGCCGTTCCGGCAGTTCAGTTATCACGTCGGCCTGGTGCCGGAAAGCCGCAGCCGACTGTTCTCGGAGTAACGGATGCCTGCATCGTTTCCCTCCGCCGCGAAGACCTTCACCAGCCGCGCCGCCGGGCAGGTGATTGCCTCGGCGCACCTCAACGACCTGCAGGACGAAGTCAACGCGGTGGAAACCGACCTCGTGGCCGGCAAGGTCGGCGGCGTCGCCGCGGCGCGCTTGACGGCGCAGACCTTCACCGGGATCCAGCAGGTCCCCGGCGGGGCGGTGGCCGCCGTCGGCCTCGGCGTCGGCGCGGCGAATGTCGGCCTCTATGCCTCGAGCACGAGCACGCTGGAAGTGGCCGCCGCGGGCGTGAAGGCGATCGGCATCACAGCCACGGCGATTAGTTCGCCGGTCCAGCCGCGGTGTTCCGTGTTCCACAGTGTCGCGCAAACCGTCCAGACGAGCAGCGCCACGGCGCTGACATTCGACAGTGAGACGTTCGACATCGGCGGGCTTCATAGCACATCGGTGTCCCCGACGAAGGTGATCATTCCCGCCGGGGGCGATGGGCACTATCTCGTGGTGGGCGACGTGTACTTCATCGGCTCAGCGGCTGGCACGCGGCGCGATGTCTACATCTACGTGAACGGCGTCGCGCAGGTGGACATCATTCTTGTGCCGAACGCGAACGCGCAACGGCCGCAAGCGACGTGGCTGGGACCACTGGTCGCCACGGACTTCGTGGAACTGTTCGTGAATCACGACGTTGGCGCGCCGTTAAGCGTCGGCAATAACTCGCCGGGGCAGTTCAACCGGCTCAGTGTCACGAAACTCTGGTAATGGCGGCCACCGGCTATGTCGACACCCTGTTCAACACGCTCGATGCGACGATTCGCGTCCCGTTGTCCAATGCCTTCCAGTACGCGATGCGCGAACTCTCGATCGGCTCGGCGGCGAAGGCGGACAACTTTCTCTGGTTCAAGGTGACGGGCACGACCCCGGCGGCGGCGAACACGGAATTCTCGATCGTGCATGGCATGGACCACGCGCCGACGAAACTGATTCCGATCCTGCCGCTCGACTCGACGGGCTGGCAACTGGTGCCGTTGAAGGCCACGCGGAAGGCGGACAGCAAACGCGTGTATCTGACGAGCGCGAGCACGAGCGCGCTGTTTCTCTGTTACTTGGAGTAAGGAGTCTATGCACGAGCGGCTCGCGATTGTCGGCACCGCCCAGAGCTGGAACAAAACGCCCTGGACGGACAGCGGTCTGTACATCACGTCGTTGAACGACGCCTACCGCATGAAGGGCTTCGTCCGCGCGGATGCGTGGTACGACCTGCACCCCTTGGACAAGTTCCACTATCCGGAGGGGACTCAGATCTACGCGCACCAGATCCCGGCGGGCCACTACTGCCGCCCGAAGGGGCACCTGGAGTGGCTCGCGAGTCAGACCGTGCCGGTGTGGCTGCATCCCGATTACGCGACGCAGCATCCCGCCGCCGCGAGCTGGCCGCACGCGCGCGCGTTTCCGAAAGCGGCGGTCGAAGCGCACGTCGGCCGCTACGTGACCTCGTCGCCCGCGTGGATGATCGGCCAGGCCCTGCTGGACGGCGTGAAGGAACTGCACATCTACGGCATTCATCTCGCGACCGAACATGAATACATCGAGCAGCGGCCCAACTTCGAGATGTTGTGCGGCGCGCTCCTCGGCCGTGGCAAACGCACCGTGACGGTGAAGGACGGCCTCCGCCGCTACGAGACACAGGACGGCATCCTGGTGCTGCCCGAGGCGACGCCGGTCTGCACCAGCAACTTTCAGTATGCGTTCGAGACGCGCCCGCGCGCCCATGACGATCCGATCAAGTGGGAACTCCACAAGATCGAAGTGAAACGGCAGCGGCTGCTCGACGGGTTGAAACGCAAAGCGCGCTGGTCGCCGTTTGTCGTCGTGCCGGACCCGACGCACGGCCCGACCGCGACGAGCCGGTTCACGACGTGGCAGGTGCAGGAACAGTTGTTCCAGTTGGACGCGCTCGCGCAGGACCAGCACGAAATCTTGGGACGGCTGCACGCGCAGTCAGGAGGCTGATCGATGGCTGCAGGCGATGCGAACAATCCCTACATCATCGCGATGAACGATGGCACGGAAGGCGGCTGGGAACAGCAGCTCGCGCGGGCACTGGCGACCCTGGCCGGCGGCCTGGGGGGCCGCGCGCTCGCGGGCAACGGCTCGTCGGCGATTCCGCCGCAGGTGTTGCAGTTGCTCGACAACAGTGTGGCGCGGCAGGGCTATCAGAATCCGCTGTTCCAGGCGACGACGCAGGGCGTCTACGACATGCTGCCGACGTTTGCGAAAACCGGCACGCAGTTGTCGGGGAGTCTGCCCAGCACGATTCCGGCGTCGGCGAGTGGGGGTGGGGGCGGCGGCGTGAACGGGGCGGCGCTCGGCGGCTCCGCCGGCATGGCGGCGCTCGCGGCGCTCCTGAATAACAGCAGCGGCGGCGGCGGCGCGCTCGGCCCGATCTTCGACGCGATCAAGAAACTCTTTCACCGCAACAGCGGCCCGACGGTGCAAGGGAACAAGCCGCAGACCGGCGGGATCGGCCCGGACATGAATCCCTATGACCCGTTCCAAGGCTGGGACTGGGGCCAGGACTACGGCCCCGCGACGCCCGACCCGATGCCGCACGTCGACACGTCGTACGACTTCCCGTATCTCGACTACGAACCCGGCGGCTCAAACTTCACCGGCCCGATGGAGCCGAATCCCTGATGGCGACCTTCCAGACGCTCGAATCGGATCGCAACGGCGACTACGAGCCGCCCGACCCGCCGCCGTATTCGCCCGCCCCGCCGGCGGATCAGCCGACGCCGCCGAACCCGTATGGGACGCAGCCGGTCCCCGGCGGGCGCACCGGCGATCCCGGCCCCTCGGTGCCCGGCGGCCCGGCGTCGTTCGGGAATCCGGTCTATGACTCGATTGCCGCGCTCTACCGCAACAACTCGGGCGGCAAATACGAACCGACCTACCGCGACGTCAGTCAGTGGGGCACCAACGTCGACGCGCGCTACCTGAACACGATCGGCGGCGCGATCGCGCGCTGGTGGCAGCAGTATTCGCAGCCCGCGACGACGCCGACGACGCCGACCGCGCCGACCCAGACCGCGCAGCAATTCATCCGCGCGTGGCAGCAGGCGCACCCGGTGAGCGAAGGCCTCGCGCCGCTGACCGAGGCGCTCAAAACGGCGGGCTACACCAATGTCTCGCCCTACATGTATGGCACGGTCGCGAGCAACAACGAACTCTCGATCGACGGCCAGAAATATAAAGTGCTCGGCGGCGAAGGCACGCCCGCCGCCTACTGGTATATCCCCGGCGAGGGCGACCGCGGCGGGAGCGGCGGCGGGGGCACGACGACGACCAGCAGCCTGGCGCCCGGCGGCAGCTACAGCCCGACCAATCCCTTCGACGACCCGGCGACGAAGAACTACATCGACCTCTTGAACTCGCGCATCGAGGCGCTCCTGACGCCGCAGCAGAATCCGCAACTGGACATGCTGCAGACCTACCTGCAGAAGTATTTCGCGCAGTTGCAGAACCCGACCTATACCCCGGCGCAGCAGGACACGATCCAGACGCAGACCCTCGACCCGCTCGAACGGCAACGCCAGCAGGAACTCCGCAACGTGGCGGCGACCATGGCCGCGCGGGGCATCACGCCGGGGTCCGGGCCGTACCTCCAGGCGGAACGCGACATCAACCAGAAGTTCGACACCGAACGCGCGCGGCTGCAGGGCGGGTTTGCGGTGAACGAAATCAATCAGGGGCGGGAGGATGCGTCGAAAGCGGTCGACGTCGGGTCGGCGAATGCGTCGCTGACCAATGGCGCGTTTCTGCAGCAGGACCAGCGCGCGAATCAGGCGCTGACCGATGCGCGGCAGATTCCCGACATCGCGTCGCAGCGCATGGCGCAAGCGATTCAGTTGTTGAACGGGTCGAATGTGAACCCCGCGCAACTCCTGCAGACGCTCGGCACGTTCCAGAAACAAGGGTTCGATCAGACGCAAGCGGACAGCGCGTTCTGGAGCAACCTGATCGCGCTCATCTTGAAGAACTACGGATTGTAAGCGCATGGGCCAATTCGACCAGACGATCGATCCGTTCGAGGGCGTCACGCTGACGCCGGAGCCGGCGCTCGATCCGTCGGCGAGTCTCCCGATCCCGTCGGCGATGCTCGCCAGTGCGATGCCGCCGGCCCCGCCGCCCGTGCCGATGCCGGCGCCGCCACCAGCCCCGGCGCCACAGGGGAACCTCGCGCACCTGATTCAAGCCGCGCTCCTCGGACTCGCGGGCGGCCTCGGCCCCCGCAGTGGCGTCGGCGGCGGGATCGTCGGCGGGCTGGAACTCAATAACGTCATTAACGAGCGGGAGCAGATCCATCAGCAGGCGCTCTACAAAGAGCAGCAACAGGAAGCGATCCGCCAACAGCAACTCCAGGACGCGGAGCAGAAAGCGCAGGAGGCGCGGCAGCAGAAACTGCAGCAAGCCTTGCTGACGATTCGCACCGAGGTGAAAACGATTCCCGACAAAGCGACCTACGACCAGCGGATCGAGGGCTACGCGAATCTGCTGCGCGCCTCGGGCTATCGCTTGGATGCGAACTGGCTGCGCACCGCCGTCCCCTACTTCGCGCCGAGTGCGAAACAGACGGCGCAGGACGCGCTGACCGCGCTCTTCAAGAATCCCTTGCTGCAGGACACGATCAAAGGCAATCCGTCGTCGCTGCAGAACGGGTTTCTGATGCTCGACCTCAACAACGACGGCATCAAGGAGAAGCATTCGGTGCAGGAGGTCATGGACGCGGCGGGGATGTCCATGCTCACCGATGACGCGGGCAAGCCGGTCGGGTTGAGTGCGGGGACCGACGGGCCGATCGCGAACATCCAACTCAAGGCGAAGTTGGCGCAGTTCCGCGCCGAGAACAAGCGGGAGCCGACGCCGAAAGAGATGGACCAGATCGTCACGGCCGCGCGGGAGACGCCGAAGGATCCGGACATGGCCGCGCTCGCCAAGCAGAGTGCCGAGATGCGGATCGCGTTGGAGAAGATGCAACTGGGGCAGCAGCCGACGCCCGAACAAATCGACATGTATGCGCAGTTGCTCCTGAACAACAAAATGGCGCCGAGTCAACTGCAGATCCAGGCGGGCGGCATGGGCCAGCAGGGGCGCGCATTCCTGCGGCAAGTGCAGATGGCCGCCATGCGACAGAACCCGGACTTCAATTTCGAAGAGGCGGAGTCGACCTATCAACTGACCAAGAGTCCCGCCTTCCAGAACACCGTGCGCTACATGGACAGCGTCATCTCGTCGGCGCCGCGGGCGCTGCAGACCGCGCGCCTCCTGGCGAATGGCCGCGTGCGCGGGATCAACGCGCTCATCAATGCGGGGAAGAATCAGTTCAACAACGTCGACCTCAAACGCTTCAAGACCGACGTGCTGTTCGTGTCGGACGAAATCGCCAAGATTCTCCAGGGTGGCGGGTCGGGCAGTGGCACCAGCGATGCGAAGTTGCGACAGGCCTCGGAGATTCTGAGCACGAGTGACAACCCGGCCGCGATAGCCGGCGCGTTGCAGGAAGCGGCGTTCATGATGCAGAACCGGCGCCGCGAACTGACCCGCGGCACCTACATGGCCGCGCAGGCGCCGGTGGACCCGGCGGCGGCGACCAAAGCGATCCTGGATTCCCGGAAACCCTGATGCAAGACCCCGTCGACCTCACCGACGAACAGTTGCTGTCGATCGCCGATGACCCGGTGTACAGGGCGAAGCTGACCCCCGCCGAACGCGGCCGGCTCTCGGCGCTCCAGGCGGGGGACCGCGGCGGGCCGGTCGGGCGCTACATCGAGAACGCGGTGCAGCCGCTCGCGCAGGCACCGGGGATGATCGCGACGGCGGCCGAGAGCCTGCTGCCGACCGCCGGCGGCTCTCAGGCGCGACAAGATCTCGGGCGGGCCTTAATCGACCCGAGTGTCGATCGCCTCGCTCAGGCCGCGCAGGCGAACCGGGAGGGCCGTCCGGCGGCGGCCGTCGGGAACGTGCTGGCGGCGACACCGGTGGTCGGGCCGGCGGTGGCACACGGGATCGACCAGATGCGGGAGGGCGACGTCGCGGGCGGCGCGGGCACCTTGACCGGCATCGCAGTCCCGTTTGTCGCCGGCCCCGCGACGCGCGCCCTCGGCCGGGGCACCACGACCGCGCTCCGGGGCACGGCGATGGGCGAATCGCTCGCCGACACGCTGGACGCCTCCGCCAACCGGCGCCTCGTGGATCAGATGGTGCCGAAGGTTGGGCCGAACAAGACACGGCTCGGCAATCGGGCGGCGGAGGTGGCCCCCGCGCTCCTGCGGGAGCCGGGGCTGTCTGCCGGATCGCGCAGTGGGTTGGCCGACAAGATCCGGGCGGGCACCGAGGCGGCAGCGGACGGCTTGGATGCGGCGGCCGATGCGCGGCTCGTGACGCAGCAGGTGAAGATCCCGCCGCTGCTGCACCAGCTCGACGCGGAGATCGCGAAGCTCACGGCGGAACCGGTCGAGGCAAGTCGATCGATCCCCAGCGTGACGAGTCCGGGCGGATCGCAACCGGCTGGCAACATCCTGCCGCGGGACATCGCATCGGGCCGCATGATGCCCGAACCGACAATCGCGGCGCGGCCCTTTGGGCAAACCGTCGAACCGGCGCCGAACGCGACGCAACTCGCGACGTTGCGGCAGATCCGCGCGGAGCTGGAACGCCTCGGCCCGGTCGCGCCGTACGAATCCGTCCGCACCATTCGGCAGGCCTGGGACACGGTCGCCAAGGTGCGCTACAACCCGGCGACGTCCGCCGACTTTCTCGCGAAGCAGGCCGAAGCGACGGCCGCCGCGAAAGGCACCGGCGCGATGCGCGAAGGATTGGCGGCCACGAGTCCCGCCGATGCCACGGCCTATGCGCGCTACTCGCTCTACAAGACGGCGGATGATGTCGTCCAGGCGGCGGAGGAAGCCAACCGGGTCCGGCCGAACCGCGGACGCGGGATCATGGCGCGGACGGCGGGCGCGATGATCGGGGCGAAGGAAGGCGGCGTCGTCGGCGCGGGCATCGGCGCGATCATCGCGGGCATCGTCGACCGCGCGGCGGAGATGGCGCCGACGTTTCAGATTGCGATTGCGCGCCGCATGGCGGCGGTGGCCGATGCGTTGCGCGCGGGGAATCCCATCGAGGCGCAAGCGATTCTGGATCGGACGATTGCGAGATTCCCGGCGGTGAAAAGCGGGCTGAAGATTACCGGGAAACTGACGCCCGCGATGTCGGCGGGGGCGCCGCTCCCGCTCGCAGCCGGAGATGACCGCCGGCGCCCGTAGGTTCCGGCATCATGAGCATGAGCAGATACAACCAGACCCAGACCAGCAGCAAGAGAATCAGCCAGTGCCGCCAGGTAAAGGTCACGGGACTCGGGAGTCTACTTGAAGGGAGCGTGCGATGTCACTACTGAGCATTGTGTTGGCGATCATTATCGTGTTCGCGCTGATCTGGGCCGTCCAGACCTTGGCCGGATCCTTCGGCATTCCCGACCCGATTCGGGGCGTGATCCTCGTCCTGATCGTGTTGGTGTTCATCATCTGGCTCGTGGGCGCGCTCGGCGGCGGCCACAGCCTCGGCCAGCTTCGGTTGTGACCCATGACTGAAGTCATTCGCCCGCCGCCGGATCCGATCACGATTGCCGAAGCTGCCCGTCTGACCGGCGTCTGCCGCCGGACCATCTATAATTGGCTCCATACCAACAAACTGATCTATGTCCGCACGGCGGGGGGCGGCGTGCGGATCGACCCCGCCTCGCTGTGGCGCGCCGCCGGCCAGTGGGGCGGGCGATCATGAAGCAGACCCGCAAACAACATCGCGCTGCCGGGCACGTCGTGCCCGATACCGAATACCCCCTCTCCGCGATGGAAAATCAACCCGCCGTCCTGCACTGCGATGCGTGCGAAATGGGACTGGAACTGCACGCGCACTGGCGCAGTGTCAGCGGGAACCCGCTGCGCGTGCTGTGTGCGCGGCATCTCGAACATGAAAGACAGGTATGACTGACGACTTCGGGCTCCCGATGCATCAATCGATCGTGCCGCCGCCGAACAATGTCCCCTACATCATGGCGGTCGTGCTCATGGCGGCGCTGGGCATCCTGGGCGTGGTCGCGGTCGCCGTCGCGCGGCCCGGGCAGGATAACACCGCCATCTTCACCGCCATCGCCGGGTTCGTCTGCCCGACGACCCTCTCCCTGCTCGCCTTCATGAAAGCGCAGGAGACGCACCTGTCGGTGAACTCGCGCCTCGATGCGTTCATGCGCAACGCAGAACTGGCGGCGCACATCAAAGGGATCGTGGCCGGCCGGGCGCAAGGGCGCGACGCGGCGAACGAACGCACCGATGCGCTCGCCGCCGGGGTGAATCCGTCCACCTTGCAGCCCAACGCGCATCCGGTGCAGGTCGAAGTCATCAACGCGCCGCTCGATGTGAAAGTGAACCCATGATCCTCCTGTTGCTGCTCCAGCTCGCCGCGCCCGTCTACACCCCGCTGCTGATCGATCAGCTCTGGGAGTCCTCAGCCCCTGCGGTCACGATTCAAGGCGCCGTCGCGCCGGGCGTGTTCTTTGAACCCGTCGCGAGTGGGTTACAAGTCACGTTTCGGATTGGCGATGCCCACGGGCACTTCCTCCCCTGTGTGCTCCTGGTGGTGAAAGGATCCGACGGCGTGCATTACCTCAGCACGATCCCCATACCCGAGGCGGGGCAGGTCGTCGTCGTGTCGGGCGTGCGCAAAGTGTATCCGGTCAGCGAGCGCGGCCAGGGGGCGCTCGAGATCAACCCCGTCGCCAAGGTGCAACGCGTGGAGGTGGATCCGTGACGTTCCCCAACCGCGGCCGCTGGCCCGCCGGCGCGCCGGCGCCCCGCGTGTTCGAGCGCGTGCGGTGTCCGACCTGTCAGCGGATCGTCGCGGCGTACGTCCCGGGGATTCGCTTCGGCCAGGAGTTGCGGGTGCAGGGGCACGGCATGATCCCGACACGGGAGGGCGTGAAGACGGTCCCGTGTCCCGCCTCCGGGAAGACGATCAGTTTGAACTGGGCGGACGTGTGGACGCTGGAACCGACGGCATGAATGCCCAGACCGAGGTGTGTCGAATGTCACGAGATCGCCGAGACGCAATGGCCGCACGCCTTGTGTCAGGCGCACGCGATCATCTTTTATACGACGGTCGTGCGCGTCGGCAGTGCGCTCGCGGAATTGGAACGGGGCGCGCCGTCGGGGGCCATCCAGTGGGAACAGCAGGTGATCGGCCGGTCCACCGACGAGGCCGACGAACTGCTCGGCGTGATTCCCCGCCAGGGGCATCGCACCTGCCGGATCCGCGCGTGTCCATTTGCGCCGCGGACGCGGGCGGGGACGTATTGTCCCGCGCATTTGCGGCAGCGGCGGTTGGACCTGGCGCAGGCGATGGTGGACGCGCGGCAGGTCGCCCGGCGGGCGCGCGCGGAACGGCAGCAATGGACCTCGTAGGGGTGATATGAAAGTACGCCTGAGCAACATCGTGATCTATGCGGACGGGGACATCCTCGAGCCGGTGCCGGGACCGCCGGTGGTGGTCGTGCCGCCGGTCGTCGTGCCGGATCTGCCGCCCGATCCGGGGCCGGGCCCGTCGCAACTCCCGAAGGGCTTCGACAGCGACAAGAGCATCGGCAGCTACATGCTCGTCACCGCGATGGCGGCCTCGCACCTGACACCCATCGGGGTGCAGCATCATGGCGCCGACATCATCGCGGCGTTGAAGGCGAGCTACCCGGATCTGGATGTCTACTTGTCGCCGAGTGACGCGCCGGTGTGGCCGCACTGGGGCAGTCTCGACGTCACGGTCAACTCGGGGATCGGCGGGTGGAGCTTCCGGCCCGATGGCGTGACCGCGTGGCAACCGCCGGGGACCCGATGACCCGCTTCTGCTGGTGGACGCTCGTCTGGTTCGGGCTGCACCTTGTCTCGACGGTGGTGCTGTTGCACTACATGGGCGGCTGGACAGCGTATGCGGCGGAATACGACCTCAACACGCGGGCATTCGCGGGCACGATGCTGCTGGCGATCTGGCTCGTGTGCTGGTTCACGATTGTGAAGAAGGAACCGTGACCTTGCGGCGGGTCATCGCAGACCAGCCAACAGCGCAGGAAACGCCGCCCGCGTACGTAAGCGTGGGCGTGCCTTTACGCCGGGTAGGAGAGAAATCCGGCCGCGAAACGTACCGATGAAGCACGATGAAGATCAGAATGCGCGAAGTGGCAGACGCGGGTTATCTCGTCGATTCGGTACCGCGTGGACGAACCGAATGATCAGCGGCGCTCGTTGTCTCCCTCTGCGGCGGATCGGGCAAGGGCATCCAATGTGTCACGTTGGTCGCGCGGATGAACCCGCCATCGTCGACCCACCCTGCGAATCCAGAGGACGGCCATCGGCGAATCATGACGTTGTGATTCGTATCCGCCATGAGGATGCGCGTCCCATCGGTCGGCGCCGTCTCAATTGGTTGCCAGGGCATGATGCGCGGAGTCTAGCATGTTCATTCGTGCGCTGACGCTGTTCGGCGCGGCGGTCGTGGGGCCGATCCTGTTGAAGCTGATCGTGGAACCCGACCCGCGAGGCTGGCTGCGCAGTTTACGGAGTCGGCGGTGGTAGAGGGAGACAACGGGCTGCCAATCCAGCCAGTTGACGTACGCGGTAGCAAGGGCGGCGGGATGAGATCACAGGCTGACAGTTCGCGTCTGAACAGCGGGGCGCGGCGTCTCGCATGACGAGGCTCCGATGAATCGCTACCGGGTGCCGACGGCGGGCGGTTTCGCGACGGTGTGCATCTGTCACACCGCCGAACCGCCGGTCCTGACGCTCATCATGCGCAACGCCGGGATCCTGTCGTGGGTCGCGCTGTAGTGCTCGTGGGATGCTTATCACATCATGCGCGCCGCTTATGTTACATCCTCGGCGAGGATGTAACGCCTTGACCGATCGAACGAGGCAACCTGGCATGATCGATCAGGCTAGGTTCGTTCAGACGGGGGAGACAACGGGCCGACACGCCAGCCGGATGACGTACGCGGTAGCTAGTTCATGGGAGATGCCCGAGGCTGACCCTTCGCGATGAAGAATCCGAAAGTCTCTCGTTTGCTCTGGTGTCGATTTTGTGACTGGGGATACAGCGCGCTGCCCGGCCCGCTCCCCGATGTCTGCCTGAATCCCGATTGTGATCGCCCCGCCTCGTGGACGACGACGCCGCCGTGGCATCTCACGCGCGACGACAAGGCCATCCTCAAAGCACTGCACATCCGATCATGAACTGGAAACTGACGGTGTTCCTCGTGGCGTTCGCGGTGACCTGGCTGGTGCTCGATTGGCTCCACCGGCATCCCTGACGTGCCCGTTCTGCACCAATGACCGGCCCGATCTCTTCGACCGGGTCCCGCACGGCTGGTTCTGTCGCGTGTGCAGCCGGATTTTCCCCTGGCACTAACGGGCCATGCCAATCACGTGAGTACCACGTGATTCAGGATGGCCATCATCAGGCCGTTTCCAGCCATATCCCGGCCACTAGCACTTTCGCCTGTCTCTGAGCCGCCATCGCGGATTTTCTCAATAACGACGGCCTGAATCGGGCGTTGTGAGGAGGGCGAAGACTGGCGTCCCCAACGGGATTCACTCCGCGCAAACGCCCGCCAATCAGCCGATTTCAGACCCGCGTGAGTGTGGCGTGATTCGGTTATTTGACCGCGGTCAGCGGTCGGCTGATGCTTTCCGCCGCCGCCCGGACGTCGCTGTCCGCCGCGTGGACGTAGCGCATGACCGAGCGTTCGTCCTTCCACCCGCCCAGCTTCATCACCGTGCGCACGCTGGCGCCGTTCTGGAGGGCTCTGGTGGCCCCCGTATGCCGGAGGCAATGGAAGGTCACCCCGTCGGCGGCGCGGCCGTGGGGGACGCTGGCGCGCTGGCAGAGGGCATCGAAGCGCCGGATGATCTTGTTCTTCGCCGCCGTCGGCCCCTTCCCGCGCCGATGGAAGGACGGGAAGACCCAGTCCGTGTCGGCCGGCAACTGTTTCAGCGCGGCATACAGCCGGGCGGTCATCGGGACGACGTCGTGCTTGACCTTGGCGTTGAGCGGCACGATCGCCTGCGTGGGGAACTTCACCTGCGGCCATTTCAGCTTGACGACGTTGCTGAGCCGCAAGAGCGTGTCGATCGCCATCGTCAGCCAGGCGACGTCTTCGGCGGTGCCGGCGGCCAGCAGGCGCCGTTCTTCCTCGTGGGTCAGCACGCGCGGTTCCGCTTCCTCGACCCGGAAGCGGCGCAGCCCGGCGATGGGACTGGCCGCGAGATACTTCGGCACCGCCGACAGGAGCAGGCGCTTCAGGACGTCCAACTCGCGGTTGACGGTGCTCGGCTCGACCTGCCGTTTCCGCCATGTCATCCATTCTTTGACCGCATCGGTGTCGATGTCGGCCAGCGAGTCATAGCGGCCGAAGTAGATCAGGAGCTGCCGGAGGATGGACGCTTCTTTGTCGGCGCCGCGATGATGATCGGTTTCGTGCGCCTGGAACCATTTGGCGTGGGCGTCATAGCGGATGACCGGGCGCACGACGAGCAGGCCGGCGTCGGCTTTGGCCGCCGCGGTTTTGCGCGCGGCATAGATGACCTCCGCTTGCCGGCGCAGTTCGCGGTCCTGTTCCGGCGATCCGCCGGCGCGTGGGACGCCGGTACTGGCGCGCTCGCCCGTCCCTTCGATGAGCAGCCACCAGTGCGGCGAATCCGGGCGGAGATAGACACCCATCAGCGGGCGCGGCGCCGTCGCGCCGTCGCCACATCCGAGAAGGTCTCCCACGCTTCCGTCACGATCGCGGCCAGCAACGGATCCACGGGCTCGAGTCTGGTGTCCGCCGCGGTGTCCACGGTACGGGCATCGGCGGGATGGTCCGGCGGCGGGGGCATCCAATCATCGATGCTGCGTTCGATCAGCATGGCGGCATCCGGATTCTGCTCGCCGAGCGTGGGGAGCTTTTGGATCGAGCGATGAACGCTCTGTTGGACATCGGCGCGCAACTGGGCTTTCGCAGGCCGCGGATGCGCGTTAAGGGACCGAAAGCGGAGAATACGAGTAGACATCCACATCACCTCGACGCATCACCGGGTCACGGTTTCTTGGGCTTCCGTCTCCCGGATTTCGCGGCATCTTCGGCGGCTTGGGCTTTTTCGTGTTCGGTCAGGGACTGCAACAAGGTGTCTTTGCGCCGACCGCGCAAGTGTTCGACGCGGTTCCAGAGCACCAACATCGGATCGCGCTCGCCCACGCGGAGCAACCGTTCGACCAGCAGCCGGATGGCGGTCTCGGCGTCGTGAAACCTCTTCGCAATCCGCAGGTCTTCGTCGCTCAGGCGCAGCTTCTTTAAGAGCGGATTGTCGTCGGTCAGCCCTTCGCCGGTTTGCAGAGCATGGGTCGTCACGCGAAGGGCGCCGGCGATTTTCACGAACTTCGGCCACCGCGTCTGACGCCCCCGCTCCAGGCCGCCGACGGTGTTGGTCGCCACGCCGGCGGCGGCGGCGAGGTCCGCCTGTTTCCAGCCTTTGCGTTCGCGGAGCGCCTTCACCCGCGCGGCGACTAAGGGGTCGACCACTCGCTCATTGTCCGGCGAGTGCAGGGGTGACACAACAGTAAGTTGGTGCATACGCAACTAGTTACGCTGAAGTTGGTGCGCAGTGTAACTCTATCCTTGACAGAACGCAACATGAGGCGTTAGAGTTGCGTTCGGATCGCAACTATGGAACTCAAGAAGTACCGACGCATCGCAGGGTTGACGCAGCGCGGACTCGCCGACAAGTCCGGTGTCGATGTCACATTGATCTCCCGTCTCGAACGCGGCGCCCGGCAAACCGCGTCGTACGAAAGCATCGTGCGCTTGGCGCGCGCCCTCAATTTGGAACCCGAAGAACTCGTGGCGGTCGGCCTCCGCCACGCGCCGCCGGTGACCGACGATGCGAAGGGGGCGGCATGACCGCCAGCCGGACGGCGCAGACGGAGCCGTTCGATTTCAGCAAGCCGTGGCTGCGCACCGATGAAGCGGCGGCGTATGTCGGCTACCGCGGCAAGCACGCGCTGCGCAGTTTTTATCGCTTCCTCCAGAAGAAGGGCATTCCGACGGCGCGTCGGTTCCGCGTGATTCTCGTGCAACGGGCGGACTTGGATCGCGCCCTCGGCGCCGGCCACCGCGCCCTGAGTGCCAAGAGGCTGGCGTGATCCACGCCTATGCCGGTCCGACGTTCGTGCTCGGCCTCACCCGCCCGAACTTTGAGCACCTGCTGCGCGGCCGGCCGTTGCGCGTCGTGCTGGCGAACACGCCCTGGTACAAGGCGCTCTTCCAGCCGCGGCTGCGCGAACTCATCGTCGTCTTTGCCGAAGATCATCCGGCGGTGTTGCGGCAATTGGTGATCGCCGGGGTCGACATTCCTCCTGACGTCTTCGATCTCGCGGAGCGCAAGCCATGACCGCCACCGGTCATCGCCCCGAGGGTGGCTTCTGCGTCAACGGGCATAACCGGGACACGGGCGCCCTCGTCTGGAAGCAGTGCGAACCGACACTCGAGGCGGCACAGGCGGCGGCGCGCGAGTTAGCGGAATTGTTTCCCCAGGACATCTACACCGTGGCGAAAGCGGAGAAGGACGCATGACCGCCGTGGATCGGGAGGCGGCTGACGCGCTCGCCTCGGGCCTGACGCTGTGTGTGTTGATTGCGCAGCAGTTGGAGATGGCGGAGGACGACTTGCTCGAGGTGACGCGGCAGGCGTGGGCGGTGGTCGCGGCGGCGGTCGATCACGCGGTGGATGACCACGGGTGGCCGGTCCAGGGGCACGCATGACGACGATCCTGATTCTCATCGGCGTGATCGGCGCGGCCGGGATCGCCTTGTTCTTGCTGCGAGGTGCGCGTGCCACAGGCGAGGTTGCTCCCCGATCAGATCCGGCGGACGCTGCGCTGTTGGATCAGCGGACACGCCTGGTGGCTGGATCTCGACCCGGCGTCGCCCCGACTCGCCTGCATGGTGTGTCGGAAACAGTCACCGGGGTGGCGCGTCGGCCTCGGACCACCGCTGCGAAAGGGTTCACCCGACGTTCGTAAACACGAAGGGCCGCATCGCCAGTAACGATGCGACCCCATCACGAGTCGCGTCCCAAGGAGACGCCACGCATGACTGAGCAGAAAGATAACACACACACACCGGGACCGTGGGTCACTGAATTGCGCGGGATGGACGCGAGAGTGCGGTGTCCAGACGGGCGCTCGTTTTTCGTCGGCGACATCATCTATCACGAGGACAACAAGGCCAACGCGCGCCTCATCGCCATCGCTCCTGAAATGTTGAACGTGCTGCGGAGCGTCGCCAGCGAACCGTGTCGCCGCGTGCCGCCAGCCGCCGATTGTGAGACGTGGCTGGTCGGTCATCCGAGCGCTGGGCGCTGCGTCCGATGCGAAGCCCGCGTGCTCCTGGCGAAAGCGGAAGGCCGGTCCACCGATGCGCTGTTCAATCTGGCGGTGCAGCAGGCGCGCGACGCCTTCGGCGGTGGCAAGTGAGCGACCGCCGGGTGCTGGAGCCGCACGACGGCGACCTCGGCCTGTCCGCGTGGGTCGATTGTGCGCTCGGCTATTGCCAACATCCACAAGATGCTGCGGGCTGGTTTGCGATTCGCGCGGGCGAACGCCATTGGTTCGATCGCGATCACCGGCAACATTTTCACCACGACTGCGGCCTCGCGCTCGTCAAAGCGCATCAGGCTGAATGGCGATCCGACAAACTGCGGATGGCTGCGGCCGTCCTCCCCCGGAAACGAGCCACCAAATGAAAATTATCCGCGCCTCGGAACCGATCGACGTCGCGCATCCGGTGTTCCTGATCTTCGGCCAGCCGGGCATCTGCAAGACCTCGCTCGCCTACTCGACCGCCGATCCGTTGCTGTTGGACTTCGACGCGGGCGCGCACCGGGCGGCGAATCGGCGTGACACGCTCCAGATCGGGTCGTGGGCGGACGTCGCCGAGTTGATGGCGAACCATGACGCGCTCACACCCTACGCGACGGTGATCCCCGACACAGTGGGCCGCTGCCTGGACGTGATGACCGCCGACATCATCCGCGACTCGCCGAAGCTCGGGCCGAACGGCAACCTGAGTCAGCAGGGCTGGGGCGTGCTGAAGAACCGCTTTCGGACGTGGACCTCGTCGCTGCGCGCGCTCGGCAAAGACGTGCTGCTCATCGCGCACGACAAGGAAGACAAAGACGGCGACGTGCGCGTGGTCCGGCCGGACATCGTCGGCGGCAGCTACGGCGAGGTGATGAAGGTGGCGGACTTCGTCGGCTACTGCTACATGAGCGGCAAGGACCGCGTGCTGGACTTCAATCCCACTGATCGGTGGGTCGGGAAGAACCCGGCGAACTGGGCGCCGTTCAAGGTGCCGCCGATCGGCAAGGCGACGACGTTCATGGCGGAATTGTTCGACCTCGGGCGCCTGGCGCTCGGGCGCATCAGCGAAGGCAGCGCCAAGGTCACGACGGCGGTAGACGAATGGCGCACGGCCGTGGCGGCGATGACGAGCGCAGAGGAGATCAACCGCGCGATTCCCGAAGCGCAGGCGCTGTCGCCGATTCTCGCGCCGCAGGCGAAAAAGCTGCTGATGGACCGGGCGAAGGCGCTCAAGTTGGTGTGGAGTCCGGCGGCGAGCGCGTTTGTCATCCCGCAACCCGTCGCGGCGGCGGTGTAGGGCCATGCGGATCAGTACGACCACGCTGGAGTCGTATCGCCTGTTCATGCAACCCGATCAGGAGTGGATGACCGAACAGAGCCTGATCGACACCATCAGCGGTAAGTTCGTGCCGACCGAGGCCGTGCTGCGCGGGAAAGCCTTCGGGGAGATTGTCGAAACCCCGGAGGCGTACGCGGTGCCGGGCGGCTACCAGCGGGGCGGCTACAGCTTCAGCGCGGAGACGATGGCGCCGGTCTTCGCGTTGATTGACCGGCGCGGCCTCTTTGAAGTCAAGGCGATACGCGCCTACGGGCCGCACGACGTCGTCGCGGTCGCCGATCATCTCCTGGGCACGCACCTCAGCGAGTTCAAAACCACCGGCTCGACGTTCGACTTCGACAAGTACGCGGCGTCGTGTCAGTGGAAGTTCATGGCCGACATTTTCGATCCGGCGACGATCACGTATCACGTCTTCCCGCTCGATGACCACGGCAACGGGGTCGTGGAGGTGAAGACGCCGGAGAGCTTCCGGCTGTATCCCTATGCGGCGTTGCATCAGGACTGTTGCACGCTCCTGGCGTCGTTTGTCGGCTACGTCACCGCGAAAGGGTTGGACACGCTGTTGAACGCGCGCCAGCAGGAGGCGGCGTAGGCATGGGGTCGGTCAACAAGGTGCTCTTGATCGGCAATTTGGGGAAGGACTGCGAGTTCAAATACACGCCGGGCGGCGCGCCGGTCGCGACGTTCAACCTCGCCACGTCGGAAGCGTGGACCGACAAGAGCGGCGCGAAACAAGAGAAGACGGAATGGACGCGCGTCGTGCTCTGGGGCAAACCCGCCGAAGCGTTGCAGGAGTATTTGAAAAAGGGCAAACAGGTCTACGTCGAGGGCCGCTTACAGACGCGCGACTGGCTGGATAAGGACGGCGCGAAACGCTACACCACGGAAGTGCGCTGCGATCGGATCGTGCTCTTGAGCAACGGCAGCGGGCACTCCTCAGGACCAGCATCACGGCCGGAGCATCTGCGGGACGAAGACGTGCTCACCGCGCACCACACGGTGCCGGATGATTCGGAGATCCCCTTCTGATGGGCGCGCTCGCCAAGCTGCCGACGCTCGCCGAGGTGCAAGCGGATCGCACGGGGCCGCTGTGGAAAACCCCGACCGGCCGCCTGGATGCCGCCGACGCGAAAGAGAAAGACGACGCGAAGTTACTGGAGCAGTGGAGGCGCCAAGTGAAGACGCGCGATCGCGGGCGCTGCCGGGTCTGCGGTGTGAAAACGATCGCCACGATGGAGCTCGATCCGAAGCGTGGCGAAGCGCATCACATCGTGAGCCGCGCCGATAAATCCGTGCGCTACGACGTGCGCAACGGGCTGCACGTCTGCTTACGCGATCACCGACGGTTCAAGGGGCATCGGCTGCACGTCGTCGGCACGGCGGCGCAGATGTTTGTCGCGGCGAATGGCAAGTCGTATCTCGATGCGAGCTGGCCGTTGACGTTCAAGGAGACACGCTGATGCGCGCGGAACTGGTCGCGCTGGTGGCGCAGTGGCGGGCGAATGCTGACACGCGCGACTCGCAACCCAAGAATAAACGCGACGCCTCAGCGGCGGTCGTCTATCGGATCTGCGCGGACGAAATTGAGGCGTTGCTGACCAAAGGCCCCCTGATCGACGACGAACGCGACAGTGTGCCAGAACCCGTTGATTCTGACGACATGCCGTGATGCTGATTCTCGTCTCCGGGGCGACGGCGACCATGCGAAGCGTAGACGATGCCCGCTTCGGCGTGCTCGTCGTGCCCGCGGCCGGGAATGATCCCGCGTCGTTGCCGTTGGTGCCGGGCCGCTGGGCGATGGATAACGGCGCGTATAGCGGCCTCGACGTGGCGGCCTTTGTCGGGATGCTGCAGGCATGTCACGGGCGCGCGGGGTGTCTGTTTGTGACCGCGCCGGATGTCGTGGGCGATGCGACGGCGACGCTGGCGCTCTGGCCCTTCTGGTCGGCGCTGATTCGCGGCGTCGGCTTTGCGCCCGCCTTCGTCGCCCAGGACGGCATGACGGTCGCGCAGTTGCCCAGTGGCGTCGGGGCGCTCTTCATCGGCGGGACCACGACCTTTAAGTTGAGCGCCGACGCGCGGACGCTGGTGGCCTATGCGAAGGCGCGCGAGCTGTGGACGCATATGGGGCGGGTCAACACGCGGGGCCGGCTCCGGGAAGCGTATCGGTGGGGCATTGACAGTATCGACGGCACCAGTCGGTCGATGTTCCCCCAGATCCAAGTGACGAAAGATCAGCGATGGATGAACGAATGGCAGCAGCAACCCGCACTGTCACTGTAACGCGCGCGGAAGCGGCGCGGCGGGCGGTGTTCGCCGACTACGCCGCGAAGGCCGGGCGTCGGTCACAGGCGAGCGGGAAGGGCCATCGGTGGACGCGCGCGGATGCGGTCTGGTGGGGCCGGTTGGGCGGGCAGTGTTCACGCGGCAAGAAGGGCGCCGCGTTATGAAGCTGGCCGACGGCGACGCGGTCGGCCCCCCTTCCGGCCATTCGCACGCGCGGCGGCGGCTTTCGCGGCGGAGGTGGTACGCCCCCCCTTGGTTCCGAGCGCGACGGCGTGCGGGTTCTTGCGTTTCGTCATTGCGTGTGACCGGAGCGATTCGCTGGCGGCATGGGAACGACGACCGAGTCGCCCCCGTTCAGACTGCCGCAGCGCACGACCTGATGGGCCGCCATCCAGTCCCATTGCGGCATCTGGTCGAGCACCTCGCAGTCGATGACGACGCCGTCGTCCGGGTTCAGGGTCAGCACGATGTAGACCGTGCCAGGGTCAGTCGCAGGTGTGATGTTGTTCATGGTGAGCAAGACTATAAACCGATGCGCTTGGGTTTGTCAACTAGGGTGAAATGCTAGGGAAAGGCATCGTGTTGAGTCTCTGTGATCGCACCGGCGTGATGGTGCAGCCGTGGCTCGCGGCGGGCCATAAGTGCTGGATCGTGGACGCCCAGCATCCGGCCGGCTATCACCGGGACGGATTGCTGACCCGCGTGGGCGGCGATGTGCGTGGGCTCCGTCATGCCTTCGTGGGTCCGCGCGTGATCACGTTCGCGTTTCCGCCCTGCACGAATCTCTCGGTGAGTGGCGCCCGCTGGTTTGCGGACAAGGGTCTCGAAGCGTTGCACGACTCGCTCGGCCTGGTCATCGCGTGCAAAGCGATCTGTGAGGCGAGCGGCGCGCCGTGGATGCTCGAGAACCCGGTGGGGATGCTCTCGACCTATTGGCGCAAGCCGGATTACACGTTCCAGCCGTGGCAGTACGGCGATACGTATACGAAAAAGACGTGCCTGTGGACCGGGGGCGGCTTCGTGATGCCGCCGGCCTGGCAGCGGACCAAGCCGGACGGGACGACGGCGACGATTCATCTGATGCCGCCGAGTGCGGATCGGGGCGACAAGCGGAGCGTCACACCGGCCGGCTTCGCGCAAGCGGTGTTCGACAGCAACCACCGACAGGCAGCGGTGGCCTGACAAGGTTTCGGTCGGGGTCTTCTCGTGGAATAGGCCAGGGGGAGATCGCACAGTCAGGGAAGGGGAGGGTAGGCGCATGAGTCTGAAACATCGGCAGCAGAACCCAGGGCTCGGAACACTCACACAGGGGCAGCAGGTCCAGCGCGGCGGCATGGTCGATAGCACGTCGGCGCCGTCATCTCCAGTGCGCCTCATTGGCGGGCGCGAATATTTCTCGGTCGTCGATGGGGAAATCCTCAACGTGATCGGCACGACCGATATTCCGGGGATGAGTCCGGCGTATTGGTTGCAATCGGATGAGGATGGATCGACGGCGCCGGTGTCGGTGAAAGAGGCGCCGATCTTCACCACGGCGCAACGGGCGCTCCAGTACTTGAATGAACAACGCGGCACCCGGCGGCCGTTGCAGTAGGAGATGACCATGTTTCTCATAGGACTGCTCGGTTTCAGCGCGCCCTTGATCGGCGTCGCCTATGTGCGCGCCCTGGAATGGCTGATCGGCGATCCGGAGAAACGGCGACGGTAGAAGTTGGGGGGAGGCGCGCCGGGGACCCGCCGGGGCCGGCGCACCTCACCCAACAGTTAGAGGATCAGAAAGAAGATCACGCGCGCCGTGGCAGACGGGGGTCGTCAGGGAGGATTCGGTACCGCGTGGACGGACAGTGATGGCTACTAGCAACCGTTTCTCGTCTGAGTATGACCAACGATGAGGGGTGGGCTTCGTCGAACGTGGCATCACTTCTGGTTCGTGTGGCATGGCCGAAGGATCCGCGACTATCGAGAGTTGGTGGTGTTCCACGAGAGCGAGCAAGGTCGTCACATGGCGGCCGTTCACAACATGGGTCTTGAGAACCCGTTCAACCGCGCGCTGGTCGAAGTGATGAAACGGCATTCATGACCATGCGCGAGGCGATCACGCTGCTCGAGCGTAAATTAGCGCGCCGTCGGCGCTTGAATGCGCGCGATCCGTATCCGGGCGTGATGAAAGTGTCGAGTATCAGTCTCACGTTTCACGAGGCGGACGCGCTCGTGGCGTTGCTTCGTGGAGAAGGAGACAACGGACGGACAGACGACCACGAGCGGTCTTCGCGGTAGCAACGCCGAGGGGTGATGGCAACGCGTCCCATAAGTGGTTGCAACGAGATGACCGGCCGATCCCTCGGCGGTCATGGCACGGGTCGGCGCGGTGGGGGGTCCTGTCAACGGTCATCCATCGCGTCGGCCCGGGCCGCATGAGGGAGACAACGGAACAACACGCGAGCCTGATGACGTACGCGGTAGCAAAGGCGACGGCCGGGTCACAGGCTGACACTTCGCGCAAGAGGCATTTGTTCTAACGCCACGGATCAGATCGGCTGCGGGTCGGGCCTCCCAGCCTCGATTCCGGATCAGCCGATCAGATCCAATTCAGTAGATCGGAGCGGGGCAGAGACGACCGAGGCGGATGGCCGCAGAGAAGTTACTGGCGGAATGGTTCTGGACGGATCGCTGGATGGGCTCGAGCGCGTTTCTGTTGCCGTTAGAGGCGCGCGGACTGTATCGGGAAATGCTGACCCAGGCGTGGCGGCGCGGCGCGCGGTTGCCGAATGACCACGATGCGATTCGGCGGGCGGTTGGCTGCACCGATGAGGAATGGGCGCGCAGCTGGCCGCTGGTCGAGAAATATTGGCGGGTCAAACGCGACGCATTAGTGAATCAAACGCAGAGCGAAATCTATCGCCAAACGGTCGCGATTCGGACGGTGCGATCGAAGGCGGGACGACGCGGAGGCTTGACGGCTCAAGCACTTAAGGGTCAAGCAAAACCGCAAGCAAAGAGCGAAGCAAAATTCAACCCTCCGTCTCCGTCTCCGTCTCCGGATGTAGTTCCTACGGAACTACACAAAGAGCACACCGTGGAAATTGCACAAGAAACGCTCGACGCCAGAGCCGGGCGTCTCGTCGAG